>Ga0315274_10002361_pt1 | contig 28583 bp, 21 predicted proteins | sample YL17G02_20_MG_FD_203700 | JGI IMG/M metagenome (GOLD analysis project Ga0315274, IMG submission 203700) | Sediment microbial communities from Yellowstone Lake, YNP, Wyoming, USA - YL17G02_20 | ecosystem: Environmental > Aquatic > Freshwater > Lake > Sediment | place: USA: Wyoming | collected...
GCCCTCGGCGCGGGCATGCTCGCGTCCGTTTTCAACATCTATTTTCGCGACGTGGGCCAGCTCGTCATGATCGGCCTCCAGTTCCTCTTCTGGTTCACGCCCATCGTCTATCCCGTCTCACTGATTCAGTCCCAAGAGGGAGGCGCCATGCGCGTCCTGAGCGCCTTGATCGAATGGAACCCGCTGATGCACTTCGCCCGCATGAGCCAGTGGATGTTCGGCGCGCCCGAGGCCGGGTTCCACTGGGCGAGTCTCGGCGTCGTCAGCATTGGCCCCCTCCTGGCCTTCGGCATCGGGTTCTGCACATTCAACCGTTTCAGACACGACCTGCTCGACAACATATAGGCGTTCGGTTTGGTCGCCTCTGAGGCGTGCGGTGGACAAGCGGCCGGTCATCCGGGCCCTCGCCCGCCGTGCGCCCCATTGCCCGGTGTCTGGCGCGTCGGGAGGACTGGCGCGCGATCGCTTTGCGCCTGGATGTGCCGGAACCGTCGCGGCGAGGAATCGTTCGCGGAGCAGGTCTTTCAACGCGCCGGCTCGACCTTCTTGACGCGAACCGTCTCGGTCCTCCCGCTGCTTCTGCTGTCCGGACTGGCTTTCACCGGCTGCTGCCGGACTCGGAATCCGGCTTGATTCCACCGTCCGGCGCGTTGCGGGCCGCCGGAAGCGTCTCCGGTTCCGGCCAATCCAGGTGTCTGTGCAAGAACTTGAAAGCGCCCTGGCAAAGAAAGCCGTGGGGATCGTTTCGAAACTCGATCTCAGTGCGGTCGGGGATCCCGAGTTGCGTGTAGAGCCACCGCACCTTGGCGTACTCCAGCGCCACCGACCAGTCATAGGCGACCCCGTCATACATGCCTCGTTCGACCATGAACGGCCGGGGCGCCATCAGGTAAGCCATCTCGGCGTGACTGAAAGTATTGCCCATGTCGAAAAAGGGCAATTCCCACTGGGTTGCGTCTTTCATGTACGTATAGTTGCCGACCCAACTCGTGGAGGCAATCATGCTGGTCCATTCGTTGAAATTGGCCGAGCAAATGGACAGGCAGTACCGCTCAAGGATCGGGACCGCGTAAACCGCCGTCGTGCCGCCGTAACTGCACCCGTAGAAGCCAATCCGCGCGGCGTCAACGTACTCCTGTCCGCCCAGCCATTCCAGTATGCGTTCATGCTGGCCGAGCATCAGCGACCACATGGACAACTTCACGCCGCGGGCCTTCTTGTCGAGGGTCCGGAAATCATCGCCGCCGCGGTACAGGTTCTGCGGCACAAAGACGACGAACCCGCGGTCGGCCAACCGGGCCGCCACCCCCCAAGTCCCGTGCTGGGGACGATCAATGGCGTCTTTGGGCAGACACTCGAGGCCGGGCTGCACCACCACAACCGGGCGCTTCTCGCCGGGGGCGATGTCCTTGGGCAGCAGATGCAAACCCCAGGCGAATACCTCCGGCCAAACATCCAACACCACATCGTAGGCTGCCCACTTGGGGTCCTCGTGGCACTTGCGTGAGCGGGGATTCAGGGGCAGATAGGGATCCTCGACCTTGCCGAGAATCTCTTCCCAGGCATAGCGCCGGTACCACTTGGACTTCTCTATGAAATCGTCGCGCAAGTCGCTTCGTTGATCGAGGGGCGGCAGTCCGGCCACCGATCCAAGATTCGCCAGTTCAGGCCGCACCTTGTAGAGGTAAAAGGAATTGCGGTTGTTCAGCGACGTGAAAACCAGGCCTTGCGCGTGGTCCTCCATACCCCGGACCTGTCGCTCCTGCCGCGCGGCAATGTCGAGTCGGGTCCGCCGATCCCGCGGCATTTCACCGGATGGCGACCACTTGCCGTCTGCGCCCAGCATCCTGGCAAACGCCTTAAGGGACTCCGCCGACCCGAAGGCGACCGGACTGTTTCCAGGCCCGACGACGAGCGTGCGCGGTTGGAGGCTCGGTTCGACCAGATCGTTGATCCTCTGGAATTCCGAGTGAACGGTCTCAAACTTGGGTGTGGCCCAATCGCCTTTCTGTCCGCGCACTTCAGGCGCGCAACTGTGCTCCACGACCAGCCCGCGCGGGGCGATCAAGCCGGCGATCTCCGCATCGCCGAATTCCCTCAAGAGCCCCCAAACGGTGCGGTAAAGCGGCTCCCAGCCCAGTCTCTGCCGGGAATCGAAGTACCCGCTGACCAGCGCCGCATCGATCCTAGAGTCCACTGCGGCGGCGTAGAAGGCCACCAGCCCCCCTTCCGCGTAGCCGGCCACTCCCACCCGCATGTCGGGACCGCGCTGTTGCTTGAGCCAGTCCACCGCCGCCAAGACCTTTTGCACTTCATAACCAATGACATGGCGGCCCATGTGAAAGGCTTGACGATAGATCCACTCGCGCTGAGGCTGCTCGTGGGCGAAAACGGACCGGTTCAACAAGACGGGCACGAGGACCTCGAAACCGCTCTCGGCCAAACGCCGGGCGAACTGTGACTCCGGAGCGACCCCTCCGGCCAAACTGACAATCTGTTCAGGGGTCTGATCGGCGTCCGGAAGGGCCACCACGGCGGCTGCCGGCGCGACCTTTGGCTCCAACAGCAGCCCCTCCCCATACACGACCGGCAGAGTGTAAATGTTCTTGAGAACCGGCCAGCGGACCTGGAAAACGCGGTACTTCTCAGCCTCGGCGACCAAGGCCGGGTTGGCGTCGTCGCCGAAGCGCTCCATTGACACGGGCGCGCGGTCGTCCACAACGCCGATGATCCTCTTGAACCGCTGACGATTTGCCTCAACGGATCCTTCATAGGCCGTGGGCGAGGAAAGGTCGCGATTCCAATACTGACCGCGATCCCGTAAGGACTCGTCGATCTTCCGCTCGATGAACTGGTGGGCCCCCGCCCGCATCCTAGCATCCAGCGGCACGGACCACGTCAGCGGCTTCGTGCCCGGCAGTAGATCCGCCTCCAGATGTCCAGAGGGATTCGGCTCCGCGTCTTGCGCCGTGGCCATCAGGCCGGGAACGGCGCAAGCGAGAGAGGTTAGAACCACCGTGCGAGTCATCTTTCTCCCCATGGGAATCGCCTCCTGTCCATGCCCATGTATCCTTCGAGCGCTCAGGCCGCCCTGAGGTTCCGCTCGCAGTGGGATACATCGTCAGGTAGTGGTAGTAGCGCAACTCGTCGCGAGGACCGGAGTACCCTTCGTCACTCTGAATGAACTTGGCAAAGGGATCCGGAAAAAAGGACGTCACATAAGCCACCGGCGTGGTGAGTTGGGCGTAGCACCCGTGGCGTTCCCGGAAGAGGCATCCTGTCGCGTCGAACCACTCCATGTACCCCAGGTGAGGGCGCTCCTGATCGACGGTGTAGGATTCGATGGCCGTGGCCGGCGTCCGCATGTCCGAGCTCCTCTCAGGGGCCGCGAGCGATAGTGATCGCCATCGGCGCCGGCCGGGCCTCCAGTGCATTGAGAATCTTCTGAAACAGGCCCTCGCGCCGCCAGCGCCGGAACCGTTCGTGCACCGTGGACCACTTGCCGTAACGCTCGGGCACATCGCGCCACGGCGCGCCGGTGCGTTGAACCCATAGAATGCCCTCGAGCACGAGGCGATGGGAGAGATAGGGGCGACCCGCCTTCTTCGGGCGCTCGGGCGGCAGGAGCGGCTCGATTAGGGCGAATTGCTCGTCGGTCAGTTCTTGACGGGACATTTCGGACCTCGGCAGGAGCAACGGGAGATGGAAAGAGAACTGGCATCTTGGCGATGATCGCGCCGGTCAGAACGTCGGTCAAGGAATTATCGGGCACAGCCTAGGTTACCAGGAAGGCTCTGCGTACAACGGTCGCTTCAGGAGGACTTGGGGGGAATCGCTCTGAACGCCCTTGACGGTAGGGCGGGTTCAGCCCATTATGCTCTTCAGTGACTGTGGGGATAGAGAGAACGGGAGGCACGAGGATGAAGCAGGCATCACGCGGGTTCACGCTCATTGAGCTCCTGATCGTGGTGGCCATCATCGCGATTCTGGCGGCTATTGCCGCGCCGAATCTCCTGGAGGCGCAGGTTCGCTCGAAGGTCGCCAAGGCGAAGTCCGACATGCGGTCGCCGGCAACGGCCGTCGAGTCGTACCGCGTGGACAACACGGCCTATCCCCTTGCCAATTGGGGAGGCGGCGTCCTGCTCTATCGTCTGATCCCGCTGACGACGCCCGTGGCGCACATCACCTCGATTCCCCTCGATCCTTTCTACGTGAGACTCACCTACCCGAACTCGCCACTCGAGAGGGATACCTACGACTACTTCGACTACCTCTCGTCGCTGCCTAGCCATGAATGGGCGTGGACGCTGTACGGGAAGCAGTGGCGGCTGTCGAGTGCGGGGCCCGACATGAAGCAGCGGTGGGGCAGCCAGCCGCCTTACGATCCCAGCAACGGCACGAAGAGCTACGGCGACATCGTCCGGTTTCAGGGGTCCACCGACGACAATTATCTGCCCTTGATGCCGGAGGGATGGACATGGACGCCCGACGGCCCGCCAGGGAAACCGTAGCGCACACTCGCGGCGATGGCGGTGGGAGGATCCATGGCGGCGTCACCGGGAGGGGAATCGGATATGATGTTCTCCATGCGCTTCCTGCTGATGTCACTTTTTGGGATGGAGATGATGACTTCTCTCGCTCGTGCGGAGGCAGAGACGAATATGGCGAATGAAAGCGGAAAGCGTTGGTCGCAAGACAGGGCGAATGAGTGGTACAGGGGGCAGCCGTGGTTGGTGGGCTGCAACTTCCTGCCGAGCTCGGCCGTCAATGACGTCGAGATGTGGGCGAAGGAGACGTTCGATCCGCGGACGATCGACCGCGAATTGAGTTGGGCGAAGGACGCGGGCTATAATGGCGTCCGCGTGTTCCTGAACTATGTCGTTTGGAGGGCCGATCCGGAAGGCCTCAACCAGCGATTCGGGCGATTCCTCGGGATCGCGGCGAAGCATGGGATCTCTGTGACGCCTGTTCTGTTTGACGACTGCAATTTCGCGGGCCGCGTCGCCTCCGCGAGCCGGCAGCCAGACCCGGTCCCGGGGGTGCATAATAGCCAGTGGGTCTCAAGCCCGCCTCAGGCGATGGTGGCGGACGCGGCGGCCTGGCCAGACCTTGAGAGGTATGTCAAGGGCATTGTGGGCGCATTCGGCCAGGACGGGCGGGTGGCGATCTGGGACCTCTACAATGAACCCGGCAACTCGGGAGTGGGGGAGAAGAGCCGGCCGTTGATGGAGGCGGCCTTTCGCTGGGCGCGCCAGATGCAGCCGAGCCAGCCTTTGACCGTCGGCGCATTTGCCGATCTCCAGGACCCGACGCAGCGGCGCATGATGGAACTGTCCGACATCGTTTCATTCCACGGCTACGATAACCGCGACGGGATCGTAGCGAAGCTGAAGATCTGCAGCGGATACGGCCGGCCCGTAATCTGTACGGAGTGGCTCTTGCGACAGGGCGGCAACACGTTTGAGGCGCTGCTGCCGCTGTTCCTCGAGCATCGTGTGGGCTGCTACAACTGGGGATTGGTCGCCGGCCGGACGCAGACTTTCATGCCGTGGGGTTCAGAGCCCGGCGCACCTGAGCCGAGTGTGTGGCAGCATGACGTTTTTCGCGCGAACGGGAAGCCGTACGACTCCGAGGAGGTCGCTCTCATCAGAAAACTCACCCGTCAGGCGAATCGGAGCGACGCCCAACCGGGCGCGGCTTCACGAGTCTCTCGGCTATCGGGTCCCTGAAGAGGCGCACTTCGGAAAGAGCGCACGACGGCTGCACGAATTCTCTTGCGCCGGGCGGTCCTTGGCGGTAGGTTGGGTTTGGTAAGGAGAAAGAGAGGGAGGAACGGCCCTCCCGCAGGTTCCGGGTCCGTTCCTTATCTGTCGGTATGCGCTTAACAGGTGGTTATTGAATCCACCTTAAGAAAGCCGAAACCCTGTCCAGCTGACCGGGGGAGGCTTACCGTTGCCCCGGGGCGAGCGCTGCCCGATAGAGGATAGACCCCAGGTGCCTCGACCCCTCATTCGCGATCGAGACCCACGTCAGTGAAGGCAGTGGGCGTGCGACCAGCAATCTCTTCGAGCTTGCGGGGGAGGTTTCACCATATGTTTGGACAAAGAACGCTTCCAGAATCAGCAAGGCCAATCCTGGTGCTGTTTGCACTCACAGGCTTTTCCCTCGCGATGGGCAATGAAGCGGCAGATCCAGACAGGCTATCGACTGCCACTTCCACGTTCTGCGCCATCGGGCTCCAGATTGATGGAGGCAAGGTGCATCCCATAAGAAGTCTTTCGTATTCTGAGGGCATCCTCAATCTCGAGATAGGTTCCTGTAAGAGCTCATTGCCTCTCGATTCGCTTGAATCATTCCGCCTGGAGGAGTCACCAGAACTCCATGATTTGGTTCGAGAAGCTGTCTCGCTCCGTGAGAAGGTGAAAAGATACGAGAAGCGTCTTAAGCACACCGAGGACGCTGCTCGGCAGTTGAAGGCCGATCTATCGCAGGCGGAGGATAGGATCAGTTACCTAAAATCCCTCGCAGGTGCCAAGGCTGAGGAGGAGAGAACTTGGAGGTCTAAGAAGGAGCGAATCGAGGATGAGCGAGCTGATCTCAGGAAGACGGTTGCACGCCTGGAGAACGAGCTCAGGTACCTGGCGGGTGCTGGTACGAGTCTTGGGTCTCGTACTCATCGCGACTTCGCTGGTCCCGATGTTGCGCCTCCGTACTCGGTTCCAACGCTTTCGACAGACTACACCATTGACACGAGTCCTACGACTCCCGATTACTCGACCGAAACGTCTGGACCGGAATGGTGGCACAAGCATGGCAGCAGACACACCTCCTTTGAAGAGATGGTGAATTCCTCTGATTATGACACAAGGGTCGCTATCTGGGCGGAGCAATTCGAGCGATCAGAATCGTGGGTCAGAGAACATACATCTCCCACGGATTCCGCGAGAGAAGCTAACCTAAGACTGGTTCGTGCGATGCTTCGCCCCTATGGACACTTGTTTGAGCGCTAGCCCCCGCGCCTTCGGCTACTTGCCGCCTTCTTGAAGCGCGGCTTTCAGGGAGCGGACGTAGTTTTCGATGTCGGCGAAGACATCGGCGCTTTCCTTGTGCCGGTCGATGAGGCGGATCAGGGCGCTGCCGACGGCGACGTCGCAGATGGTCGAGACTTCGGCGACGTCTTGGGGCGTTCAGATTGCGAAGCCGATGCCGACGGGCAGGTCGCCAGCGAGCGTGCCGGTGTAAAGCGTCAACCTTCGCGGCCCGGCAATTCGGCGTCCCGGTTGATCAGCACGGGCACGCGCACGCGGCGGATGTTGCGCCCCTTCGCCCGCCTCACTCTGCGGCAATCAGGCCTTGCTCCAATCCGAGCCGAAGCAGGTCATAGCAGACAACGGGTCATTCGCGGTCGGATCACCCGGGACTCGGCACAAGGACTGCGGTAGCGGGATTGGTCAGGTAGCGCCGGGCGGCGGAGACAACCTGGTCGGCGGCGACCGCTTTGATCCGCTCGGGGAAGTGTTCGCCCCACTCCCAGCCAAGGCCCCAGATCTCGGTCGTGGCCATGGAGCGGGCCAAGGCGGCGTTGGTCTGGCGTCCGATCAGGTATCTGCCCAGCATGTACTGGCGCGCCCGTTCGAGCTCGGCGTCGTCGGGAGGCTCGTCGGCGAGGTTCTCCGCCTCGCGCCGCATACGATCGCGGGCGATCTCGACGGTGGCGGGGTTGGTCCCGATGTACAGGAACAGATGGGAAGCGAGCTCGCGCCCCACGAGCGATGAGCCGACGGCGTAGGCCAGATGATCCCGGTCGCGCAGGCGAGAGAAGAGACGGGCCGACATCCCTTCGCCCAGAACGCCGCACGCCAGCCGTAGCGCCGCGCTTTCCGGCAGGCCGGGGCGCTCGGCAGGGTAGCCGAGAACGACGAAAGCCTGCTCGACCTCCTTGGTCAGGACGACGGTTTCGCCGCGCCCCGCGCCGGGCGCTTGCTCCGGTTCCAGGCGTCGGCGAACCGCCTGGTCTCTTTCCGGTGGACTCCCCGCCGGCCTCACCGGCCCCGCCGGCCTCACCGGCCCCGCCGGCCACGTCATTGCGATGGCCGCGAGGAACTCCTCATCCGGGACGTTGCCTACGACGACGAGCACGATGCTCTCCGGGCGCGCGATTGCGGCGTGGAGGGCGCGGATGGACTCATGGTCGAGGGAGGCGACCGTCTCGACCTCGCCCTCGGCCGGCGTGCCGTAGAGATGTCCTCGGTAGAAGAGACACTCGAGGCGCCGGTAAGTGAAGGAGAACTTGTCGTCCTCGGCCCGGCGGATCTCGGCCTGAATCAGAGAGCGCTCCTTGTCGAACTCCTCGGCTGTGAAGGAGGGGTGGAAGAGGCAATCGGTCAGCACGTCGAGGGCGATCCGCCAATCCGTCTCGACGGTCTGGGTTTCGAGCCCGAGGAAGTCCTGCCCGCAGAACGCCTCGATGTCGCCGCCGACGGACTCCAAGGTCTGGGCAATCTCAAAAGCGGTCCGGGAGGCGGTTCCCTTTGTCAGGAGGCGGGCCATGAGATGGGAAAGCCCCGCCTGGTCGGCCGGGTCGTCGCGCGCCCCCCAGCGGACCGCCGCCACCATCGACAGGATGGCCTTGTCAGGGGTGGGTCGCAAGAGGATCTTGCAGCCGTTCGGGAGAGTGTGCGCGCGAACGTCAATCATGCGGAGGATCTCCGTGCGCGGGACCCCGCTCGTTTCGGTCGGACCGCCACCCGCGTCATCGCTTCGGGCTTGAGGCAGCGCTGCGCCTGTTCCTGAACGCGTTCGGCGCTCACGTTGGCGATCTCGCCCATGTAGTCGCGCTCGAAGCGGGTGGCGCCCGTTATGGTGTAGTAGTACCCGATCGACGCGGATTCCCCATTGGTTGTCTCCAGCGAGAAGGCGTGGGCGTTGACGAGCAGTCGGCGGGCGCGCTCGAGGGCTTGGGGCGCGGGCGGCTCCTGGGCAACGCGATCGATCTGCTCGAGCGCCGCTTTCTCGAGATCGGGGCGTTTCGCCTCATCGCAGGTGTAGTAGACATGGAAGAGGTCGGGATAGCGCGAGCTGCCGCAACCGGCCTGGATCGACGTCGCCAACCGACGCTTCTCCTTGATCTCCTGGTAGAGGAGCGAAGCGTCCCCGCACCCCAGCAGGAACTGCAGAACGTCCAGAGCGTACGCCGCGGCATAGTCCTTGAGCGCGGGGACGGGAAAAGCCATGACGCCGTACGTTTCGTTGACGTCCTTCTCCAGGACCGTTTCGACGGGCCCGGAATAGGTCGTCTCGGCGCCGTCGCGCGCCACGAGCGGCCGAAAGGGTCTGTGGAAGCCGCCCAGAGCGGCTCCCACCGCTTCCAGCGCTCTGGGCGGCTCGGTGTCTCCCACAATGAGGAGAGCAACGTTCTTGGGGGCGTAGTGGCGACGGTAGTAGTCGAGCATCTCCGCGCGGCCGATCGCCTCGAGAGACTCCGGGACGCCGAGGACGGACGCCTTGTAAGGCCCCGCCGCGAAGGCGCGGTCATAAAGGGTCTCCCAGAGAACGCCGTGGGGGTCGTCCTGTTTCCGGGCGTACTCCTCAAGGATGACCTGGCGCTCCCGAACGAGTTCGTCAGGATCGAGCGCGGCGTTCTCGATCACTGCGGCGATGACGTCGAGGGCGACGGGGAAGTTCTCCGACGCGGCGGTGACGTAGCAGTGCGTGAAGTCGTGGGAGGTGCCGGCGTTCATCATGCCGCCGACACCCTCCACGACGCGGTCAATCTCGCCCGGGCCGTAGCGGCCGGCGCCCTTGAAGAGCATGTGCTCGAGGAAATGGGAAACGCCGTTCAGCTCGGGCGTCTCGCCCGCCGAGCCGGCGCCGATCCAGGCGTCGACGGTGACAACGCCCCCCGGGCGGGGAACCATCAGCACGGTGAGGCCGTTGGGCAGCCGTTCGTGGTGGATGGCGGAGGGAGGGCGCATGGGTCGGCGGAGAAGGCGCGGAACGGATCTCGACGAGGGAAAGCCGGTCTATTCGTTAGAGGGGCCGGTTTCCGCCGCGGGTATTCCGGCGGGCGCAGGGCCAGCCTCAGCGGGCCCGGCGGCTGGGAGCCCACCGGGAGCAACGGGGCCGGGGACGCCGCTGCCGACGCCGGCGGATGCGCCCGTGGCCGGCGCCTGGCCCTCGCCCTCGGGGGCGGATGTGCCAGGGGCCGGCGCCTGGGAGCCACCCGCGGAAGCGGATGCGTCAGGAGCTTGCGCCGCGCTCTGATCCTCGACCCCCACTTCGGGCACGTCATCCAAGGGACCGCGCTGGTAAACGGCGTTGGACATCAAAACGAGCAGAACGCCCAGAACGACGAATCCGATGGCGCAGTACGAGGTCCAGCGATTGAGCGTTTTTTCCGCGCCGGTGGCGCCCAGTTGGTCTCCCAGCGTGGTTCCCGCTCCGACGAGGCCGGAGAGTCCTCCCCCTTTGCCCGACTGGACCAGGATCACGAGAACCAGCACGGCGCAGGCGAAAAGCCACAGCACGAAAATGATGCCCAGCAGGATGTTCATGGCAAGCGAATCCTTTCTCCTCCTCCCCAGAGGCCGGATCAGACGAGACATTATAGTGTCGAAGCGGGGCAAGTCAATCGAAAGATAGGGCAACCACGAAGAAAAACGAGCCCCGGACCCCAGCGGCGTTGGGGTCTTGGCGCTCCTTGGGGGGATTTCCGCGGAATGCCGACCCGCCTTGCCGGAATCGGCCGGGGGCTTTTGTCCCGGAGTTGCGCCGGAAAACGTGTCATTGTGCAGGGGCATGGGTGGCGCCGGCTTCGTCGTCTGACGATCAAGCCCGGCGGCCGGCGCCGTCGTGGACTACGGCGACAAGCTGGTCGTCAGCGCGACGTGGGAAGGCAAGGAACCCCACGGGATCGATCCGGTCCTGGAATCGGCGCCCGAGGGAAAGATCTCGAGGGCCGAAATCCTCAGCCCTCGGTCCGCGGGTCCTACCCCCGCGACGCAAACTAATACATGCGCAGATTCGTCGTGATAAGGGTCCCATAGGACTTGGTTCCGTTGGTCGCGTCGTAGAGGCGATTGACGAACTCCGGGTCCATCGCCTCCTCGTATGGGAATATCCAGGGGCCTGAGCGAAAGAAGACCATGTCGTCCTGGTTGTTCGGACCGACGGACGTCGCCGCGTAGCGCGTGGTTCTCAGGGGCGGGTCGCGGAAAAAGTGTTGGCCCCAGTATTCGTAGTTCCTGCGCGCCGTGGCGATCAGAGATGCGTCTGGATTGGCCTTCTCCTCGGCGAAGGGGCTTTCAAACACAGACGTCAGGTACGCCACGGGCGTCGTCAGGAAGACCCACGTGTTCTGGTAGTCGAGATTCTGCCACCCGTTGTCATTCGGATACGTGTTGTGGTCTACGCAGTAGCTCTCCAAACCCGTCTTGATCGATCGCAAGTCGGACTTCACGCGCGCCGCTTTGGACCGCACCTGCGCCTCGAGGAAGTTGGGAACGGCGATGGCCGCGAGAATGGCGATGATGGCCACCACGATGAGGAGTTCAATCAACGTGAATGCGTCGCGCGTTTTTTCGCGTTTTCTTCTCATGGCCTCCTCCTTTGAGAGACAATGGACACACAGACGCTCGAATCCAGATGGACCATGACACGCCCGCGTTCCGCCCGTCAATCACAATCCGCGATCCGGCGCCCCTCCTCGGCAGCACGGGAATCAGAAACAGAGCGAGGGGGGCGTTGGAGCGGCTGCCGCAGGGCTTGGACTCTCAGCCCCGCAACGCAGGGCGTCCTTCATGACTCCGCGCGCCAAGGGCCGACGCCGCCACCCCCGCGAGAACGGCAACGAGACCCCCCGCGTCGAAGCGGTGCTTAGGACACTCGTAAGCCGCGCAGACTTCCGCGCGATAGAGAGGGGGCGCGAGAGTCACGCAGTCGAGCGGCCTCATAAGGGCGCGTTGGGCAGAAACTCCGTCAGCAGGGCCGTGTGCTCCTTCATTTTCCGTATCTTGTTCTGAAGGGCGCTGTAGAGACCTTTGGCCGTCTCCTCGATCGTCAGGCGGGAATTCGTGTAGGGGTTGTTGCGCGTCCCCTCTTCCACGCAATCGATCCACTGGGACGGGATCGACTCGGTTCCGGTGAGAGCGCCGGCCAGCCCGGCCGCCGTCGCGGCCAGACAGTCGGTGTCTCGCCCGAAGTTCACGGAGACGATGACGGCGTCTTTGACGTTCCCCTTCGTGGCGGCGAAGACGGCCATGGCCTTCGCGACGGTTTCGTAGATCAGGCACGCCGCATACGGGAAGCGTCCTCCCGCGTATCTCTCGTTGAGCTCCCGGCGCATGTTCATCGGGTCGCTCGATTTCGCCGCGACGTCCAAAGCGGCTTGAATCTCCTCCCGGATTGGCTGCGCGGCGTGCTCGAGGGCGGTTTCAACCGCGGAGTCCACCGTGGCGTCCGGTCGGAGCGCGTGGGCGACGGCCGCGTTGTAGGCGGCGCCCCACGGGAAGGAATCGCTGAAGGGAGGCTGGTACACTCTTGCCACGTCGTAGAGATCGCGGATCGTTCCCTCGGTGTCGCAGGCGTTGATCAGCGGGATCGCGTGAAAGGAGCGGGCCGTCGTGTTCAGATGACTGTAGCGACACAGAGTTCCGAGTTGGCTTGGGAGGACGAGGCCGAGTTTCGCCGCGGCCAGGAGATGCCGGTCGAAGGGCTCGGTCATGAATCTCATCTTCTCCGGGTCCAAGACCTTTACCCAGGTCCTCACGAGATCCTCCGCCGTGATTCGGTCCTGTTTCTCGATGATGGCCGCGCACATGAGCTTCTGCCGCTCAATTCCGTCTTCCGTGCTCCCGGCGGGATGATCCCACTCCACGTCGTAGTGATGGTAGGCGATCAACCGATCGAAAACGCCGTAGCGCTCCTCGATCCTCTCCATATCCCACCCTTCGACGATGGCGCCCATGGCCGACCCGATCCGCGATCCCGCGAGACATCCGTAGATTTTGTCGTACAGACTTGGCATGGTTCGACTCTCCCTTGTGTCTTGCCGATCATACCGTACCGGAAGCGGCTTCAAGGCTTCCTGGAGCGCTGAAAGCGCGAGAGATCACAGCCTGGAACGCTTCATCTGGGCTGCTCCTTAGATCCAAGGAGCCGAATCCCGCGCTCCGGATCGAGCCGCCGAGTCAGTTTGAGGTCCTTAGACACGAGAATGACGATCTCCGCGAGGTAGAGGACCTCGCTGCCGTCTTCGAGATGGCCCGCGTGGACTTCGCCTTCGCCGCACGACACGACGACGTGCAGGTGCGGCTCCCCGTCCGCAATGACGCCGCTCACGGATAGGAGCTCCAGCGGCTTCTCGATCGTGTAGAATCGGTCGCTCGGCGGAAAGTCCGTGTGCTCGATGTAGTGCATTCGGCACGTCTTGAGCGTGCCGATGCCCGACACCACGGCGCCGTTCTCGATCCCATGCGCGCGCGCGGCTTCGCGGATCGACTCGAGCAGCATTTCGCCCGGTTGCAGCCCGATGACGACAGTTTGAGTCGGGGCTGCGGATCTCATCACGTTCATCGTGTTTTCTCCCTGGGATCGAAGCTCCAGCGTTCACCTGTCGCGTCCTCGCTGCGGACGCGGCTCAGGTTTTGTCTCCGGTGAACTCACGCGATCTCGGGCTCAAGTCCTACGGCGCGGGCCTTCCGAACGATCTCTTCGAGACGTTCCTGTTCCTGCGGACCGCCCTTGATCTCATATATTTCGCCAAGCCATTCATGTTTGGCGCCCGAGGAGGGATTGTAAGGCAGAAGCGCCACGCTCCGCAAACCCGTCTCCCGCATGAAGCGGAAGATCGCGTCAAGGTTTTCGTCCGTATCCGTAATGCCCGGGATCAATGGAACCCGGACCTCAATGTCGAGGGCGGCGGCGTTCCCCTCGGCGCCTTCGTGGGTCGCGTTGGCGGCCCGGCCCTCGGCTCTCCGCCGTTTCGCCAAGCGGCGAGCGTTGTCCAGGATCGCGCGATTGTCCTTCCCGGTCCACTGGCGATGGGACTCCTCGTCAAGAATCTTGATGTCGTAAAGCACGAGGTTCGTGTGTCGGACCAACCTTGCCAGTTGCCGCCACTCGCACGCGCCGCAGGTTTCGATGGCCGTGTGAATGCCAAGGGCGCGGCACCCTCTCAGAACCGCTTCGGCGAAATCCGGCTGGAACGTCGCCTCGCCTCCGGTGAGCGTCAGACCTCCGCCTGAGCGATCGAAAAAGGGCTTCATCCTTTCCGCCCTCTCGATCACGTCCTGCGCCGAGACCGTCGCGCCTTTTCTCATCAAGGCGCCCACCGCGCACGCGTCGACGCACTTCCCGCAAACCAGACAGTCTTCGCGGTTGAGGGAATGAGCCTCGTCGGCGATCTCGTGCAGTCCTTGCGGACAGGCCGAAACGCAGGCCCCGCACAGAACGCAACGCTCGCGCGCGAAAACGATCTCCGGCGTTTGGCGCAACGACTCGGGACTATGACACCATCGGCACGCGAGCGGGCAGCCCTTCAGGTACACGGCCATGCGGATGCCCGGGCCGTCGTGAACGGCGAAGGTGTCCACGTCGAAGACGAGACCTTGGACGGATCTCGGGTCGGAGAGTTCGGTCTCGCCAAGAGTCGCGCCGTTGGCGGTCTCCTTTGCTCCGGCGGCGCCCATCATCTTCCCCCTTGCCGTCGGATGTGGTGCTCCTGTTGCTCGCGGCTCAGCATGGTGAAATAGGCGCACCAGCCCCCCATGCGCACGCGGAGAGACTTGTGCTGCTCGGGCTCGCGTTGCGCCGCGCGCAACTCCTCCACGTCGGCAACCGTCAGCGTCATCATCGCGCCGCCCGTGTCCACGAAGGCGCGCACCAACGCCGTCATCCGATCCGTGCCGGCCTCTCCTCGGACGAGGGCCTTGGACACGCGCAGATCGAGCGGGCCGCCCGCGGGGAGATTCGCGCGATGCATCTTCGAGTAGGAAAGGATCGCCGCGGGGATGCCCTCCGCGTCTCGGCCGAGGGCGGGCGAGAAGTTCGAGGAGACCGGCTCGCCCGACAAGCGCCCGTCAGGCGACGCGCCGAGACCCTGGCCGATGCCGATGTACCAAGAGAAAGTCCCGACGCCGCATGGGAACTCGACCAGCGGCTCGCGCGCCTTGGCGTGGCGCTGCACCGTCTCCGTGAACGCATCGATCACGGCGCGCCCGACGGAGTCCGCCCTCTCCTCGTCGTTGCCATACTTCGGCGCGGCCAGGAGCTTCGCCCTCAGGGGTTCACAGTTCTCGAAGTTGGCGTCCAAGGCGTCGCACAACTCCGCCATGGTTGCTTCGCCGTCTTCGAAAACCACGGTCTTGATTGCCGTAAGCGAATCGATGGCGTGGGCCGCGCTTTCCGCCAGCAGAGCGTACGTGCGGAACTTCGCGCCCCCCGCCGTCATGTCCCGGCGCGAGGAGATGGCGCCGTCTATCAGCGCGCTGAGCAACGGCACAGGCGCTACGGCGGCGCGGTCGTTGAGCGTTTCGATCACGTGTCGCACGACGCGTCCCACCATCGCGTCGAGCTGGGCGAGAAACGCTTGCCAGACTTCGTCGAAGGAGGCGAACCGGCGGGGATCTCCCGTGCCGATTCCGTGGCGGAATCCCGGGTCCTCTTCCGCGGCGCCGTCCTCCTTGACGCGCGAGCGGCCCCGGTTCAGCGCCCACTCCAGACACAGCATGAGGCTCAGGCGCATGAATCGAAAATCGGTTCGTCCTGGAATAATGATTTCCCAGCAACCGTCGTTCGTGTAATCGCGGGCGTCGGGCGTTGGAATCCCAAAGCGCTCCAGGGCTGGAATGATCGCCTCGTCGTTGAAAATGGCGGGCATTCCGCCGCCCTGTTTGAGAACCTCGCAGGCGCGGCGCAGAACGTCCTCGGGCGATTCGCGGTGCACGCGCAACGTGAGGAGCGGATTCGTCATCTGGTTGCGTTCGTAGCTGCGGAGAAGAAGAAACGTGAGCGGATTCGTCCCGTCGACGTTTTCGGGCGTTCGGCCGCCGATGACGATGTTCTGCAACCAGTGATTCGTCGCGTCCAGCCGATCTCGTCTCGTGCCGAACTGCGAAGAAGTCCGATGGCGCGTCCGCTCCTGTGGCCGGCTGTCCTCCTCGCGGCGGTTTTCCGGGCGCTGGTCGTCGGTGGTCTTGGCTCGCTCGTTGAATTTCAGGCAGAAGCAGTCAACCAGCTCGGCGGCGCGCTCCATCGCGATGCGACCGGCCCGCAGGTCCGCCTCAAGATAAGGCCAGACGTACTGGTCCAGCCGCCCCATGGCGTTGCCGTTGAGAGTCGAGTGGAAGATCATGTGGAGAAGCCACACCGACTGGAGCGCTTGCCAGAAAGTCCCCGCCGGTCCCGCCGGCGCTTCGCGCAGATTCGCCGCCATCCCGCGCAGTTCCGCCCGGCGGGGGTCCGTTGGCGCCCCCTGCGCTTCTTCCTCGCAACGGTTGGCGAGGCGTTCGGCGAATCCCGCCACGGCGTCCAGAGCGATCGCAACGGAGTCGAGGAAGGCCGTCTCGTCGACGTTTCGGGCGCGCGGGCGCTGATCCTCGGCGTCCGCCCGGATGCCTCGCAGGCCCTTGGCGAGCAGCCGTGGATAGTCCGGAACGATGTGGCCGAAGCACCCGATGCCCAGCCCCTTCTGCGCGGCGGTCGCGCGTTCCTCATCGGTCAGATAGTCGGGGAATCCGCCCTCGGCGTGGAGGCGCGGCTCTTCGAGCGTCATCGATCCGGCAAAGAGCTGCCCCCGCCAGAGGTCCGTCGGCATCCGAGAGAGCTTCAGCGCAATCGCTCGCGCTTTGCGGACCGCCAGAGGCTCGGCCATGAAACCTTCGTCGATTCGCTCGGGGCAGTCCCACTGGACCGGCTCGCGCTCCATGGCTTCCCGAACGCGGCGGCGCAGGTCCGCGACGCGGAGCGTGTCGGTGAAGTCGCCGGATGGGATGGTCTCTGGCAACGCCGCCTGACTCATGACGCCGCGCGTTCTCCTTCCTCTGAAACGGAGCGACTCCCGACGAATCGTCGGCGCCACCGTGCCGGCCCGCCTCACGTTGCCGGGCGCGTCCGCCCGCGAGCCCACTCTCTTCGTTCCTTGATCTCGCGCTCCATCAGACGCGACAGGGGGACGGTTTCCTCAAGGGCCTTCAGGATGTGGCCCGTAGCCAGCTCGGTTCGCTCAGAGAAGGCGTCGAACATGGCCGATATGATGGCTTGCTCGATCTCCGACCCGCTGAAACCCGTCGAAGCGGCCGCCAGTTGGTCGATCCGGTAGTTCTCGGGGGGGCGGCTGCGCTTCTTGAGGTGAATGCGGAAGATGTGGGCGCGCTCGTTGGCGTTGGGAAGGTCGACGAAGAAGATCTCGTCGAAGCGTCCCTTTCGGAGGAGTTCGGGGGGCAGGACGCTGACGTTGTTGGCGGTGGCGATGACGAAGACGGCCGATTCCTTCTCCTGGAGCCAAGTCAAAATGGTGCCGAACACGCGGGCGGTGGTTCCCGAATCGCTGAACGAGGAGGATTCCAAGCCGCTGAAGCCCTTGTCGATCTCGTCGATCCAGAGGACCACGGGCTGTACGGACTCAGCCAGTTGTATGGCGTTGCGCACGTTCTGCTCGCTGCTGCCGACCAGGCTGCTGAAGAGGCGACCCATGTCCAATCGCAGAAGAGGAAGCTGCCACAGGTTCGGCACGGCTTTGGCGCAAAGACTCTTGCCGCAGCCTTGCACGCCGAGAATCAGAACGCCTTTCGGCGCCGGAAGACCAAACGCCCGCGCCTGGTCGGTGAAAGCCAACCGGCGTTTCGCGATCCAGTCCTTCAGGCGATCCAAGCCACCCACGTTCTGGATCTCTTCCTGGATCCGGATGTACTCCAGAAGCCCCGTCTTTCGGATGATCTGCTCCTTTTCGGAGTAAATCAGGGGAACCTCTTCCTTCGAGAGACGTCCGGCGGTGACGAGGGTCTTGGCAAAGACGTTTTCCGCTTCGTTCAGCGTGAGGCCGATCGCGGCCTTGATCATCGCCTCCTCGCCGCCGTCCGAGAGTTCCACGCTGAGATTCGGGTTGCCCGCCAGGTCCGCGGCAACGCTCTTCAGAAGCTGGCTCAGCTGCTCGGCCGTGGGGAGGGGGAAGTCGACGATGGTGATCTCTTTCTCGAGTTCGGGCGGGATCTCGACGAGGGGAGAAAGAAGGACGATGCTCGTGTAGCTCGAGCGGAGTTGCTCGCACAGGTCGCGCAGCCCCCGCGTGATGGCGGACTCCTTGATGAAGGGGTGGAAGTCCTGGAGAACGTAGATCGAGGGGTCGCTCTGAGTCATGATCTCGCGCAGCGCCATCAGGGGGTCCTTGGTCCCCTTTTTCCCCTCGACCCGCGGATCAAGCCCCCCGCGCACCTGACGGATCCCCTCGTTAATGGTCCAGGCATAGAGGCGTTTGCCGAGTTGGTTGCTGATGAGCTCGATCTCGCGCATGACGCGCCCCTCTTCCCAGGAATTGACGTAGATCAAGGGATAACGGGCGCGGATCAGCGTCTCGATCGGACCGTAGTTGTTGAGGCGACGGCGAGCGGGCTTCTTCATGGCGCGGCGATCTCCCGAGATGGGTCCTCTCTCCCCTCAGACTCGGAGACCGACAATCTCCTTTGTAGTCCTTCCCGAACTCGCGGTCAAGACACGGATCGGGGCCGGGCGTCCGCCGGGCTTACGTCTCGTCCCGTTCCCATGGATTCCAGTCTTGCATGACAAGCCTCTCGCGGCGACGTTTGCGGACGTAGGCCGCGACGAAAAGCAGAACCATGAGACCCCACAGAAGCGTGCCGCTGCTGAAAACGAGGAACCAGTTCTGAACGCCTCTGGATTTGCGATGCCAGCGCATTTCAAGCTCGTCAACAATCTCGCCGTCGCTGAGCCGAGCGAGGATCGTCTTGGCGCGTTCCGGGTCCTCCGTGATGAACCGGAAGAAAGCCTCGGCGTCGTCGAAGCCCAGGACCTTCGCGGCCACGAAGCGCGTGAAGGAGTCGCTCTGGGCGTAGGCAAGCGGGACTTTGGGTCCCTCGGACGGAAAGGAGACGATGAGACTTCTCATCGGAAGGAGGCGGCCGAAAAGCTGGGCCCAGGCCAAGCGAATCGTCGACGACTCGGATTGCGGGCCGGCCAGGATCTGGGCGAGTCCCTCGTGCAGCCACATCGGGACGCGCGCCTCTCCTTCAGCCGCCCAACCCAGAAGAAGATGCACCATCTCATGGTCAATGGTGCGTTTGCGCTCGACCGCCCCCGCAGGCCGCAAAAGCTCGGTGTTGAGGACGATCACCCCCTTGTCGGGGAACGCCACGGCCATTATGCCGTCCGCTCTTCTCTCACTCACTCGACCGAAATCGGCCGCGTCCGGGCTCACGCGGACAACCATCTTCCCAGTCCCCGGCGGGCGAGACCGCAGACCCGGCGCGAGACGCTCGAGCGCCCCCTCGCAGAGATTGGCGTAGAACTCCAGGTTGGGGACCCCCGGGGGCGGGGAGATCACTCGGAAATGAGGACTCTCGTAAAGAGTCCTGGCCGTTTCGCTATTGCCTTCGGGATCCCCGCCCGATGCCGCGAAAAGATGCGGCGTCGCCGCGAGCATGGATCCCAGCGCTGTCAGGACTGCCCACGAACCCCGTCGGCCGCGGGCGCGTCGTGCGACAGGCGCGGGCGCGAAGGGCGCGAGGCGCGCGAAGAACTCCAAGAAGAAAGCCTGAGGCGATGGCGGGCGGGCAGTCATCAGCGCCTCTCGCTTGCACTCGGCGGACTCTTCCCTCGTCTTAGAGCGCTCCGGGTTCTGAGACCCGCACGCATCTTCGCCCGGAAGTCGGACCAGCCGCGAAGCCGGGCCAGTTCCTTCGCCAGACGCCGAGGCCGCATGTAGAAGGCGCGCATAGCGCGCGCTTGCGCCCGCACGAGATCCTCGGGATTCAGTTCGCCCGCCCGCAGGACGGCCGATCCCTCCTCCTCGTAGTCCTCCCAGTTCCGGGTCGTGAGCCACCCCTTCTCCAGAGCTTCCTCATAGAGATCGGTGCCGGGAAAGGGGGTGGCGACGTGAAAATTCACGTAATCGGGATCCAGGCGTTGAGCAAACCGGATGGACTCCTCGACGCTCTCCGCGGTCTCTCCCGGCAGACCAAGGACGAAATAGGCCATGGAGAGGATTCCCGCCTGGCGTGTCAGGAGGATCGCGCGCTCGCTCTGCTCGATGGAGATGCCCTTGCGCGATCTGGAGAGGATTTCCGGCGATGCGGACTCGACGCCATAGGAAATCAGGCGACACCCCGCGTTTTTCATGAGCCCAAGCGTCTCGGCGTCGACCGCGTCGACGCGGCTGTTGCAGATCCATTCGACCGGTCGACGCAGGTCCCGCATTCCCACGAAGAGACGTCGCGCCCAGTCGCGGTCCAGCGTGAGAGAATCGGTCATGAAAACGATGTGACGGACGCCGAATCCGCGCTGAAGAATCTCGAGTTCCTCGAGTACGTTCTCGACCGACCGGAGCCGAACGCGGCGTCCCCAGACTTTGCCCGCCCGGCAGAACGCGCACGGCCAGGGACAACCGCGGCACGGAATGACGGTGGCAAAAGGGTGATCCGCGAAAAAAGGCATCCGGTAGACGTGGTTCGGAAGAAGATGGCGCGCGGGCAGAGGGAGCTCGTTCAGGTTGGCTATCAGGGGACGGGGCGGGTTGACGACGATCTCAGACGAGAAGGGCGCGGGGCGCGAACCTCGCTCCCCCGGGATCCTTTCTCCAGCGGTCGGAGCGAACTGGTCGGGCAGGCGCCACACCATCCCTTTGATCCCGCTCAACGCCGCCGTCACCCGCTCCACAACGTACGGCGTGTGGGGACCCTCGGACTCCGCAACGCGCATGAGATCGGCAAGGCGCCAGACCAAGTCGGCGACCGTCTCCTCCGCCTCGTTGACGAGGACGAAGCTGGCGGCGCTCTCGCGCAAAGTCTCCTCGGGGAGGGCTGAAGCGTGGGGCCCCACCAACCCCCACATGACGCTGCCAGCCCGACTGAGGCGGTCGAGCACAGCAACGTCGTTCCGTATCGTTGGGGTCGCGCTGTTGGCAATGACCACGTCCGGACGCCAATCGTGACACTCCTTTTCGAGTTCCTCGAGCGTCATCGGCTCGGCCATGGCGTCGATGATGCGCGCCCTATGGTCCTCGCCCTCCACCATGGCCGCGAGGTAAGCCAGTCCCGTCTGAGGCCAGAGTTCGTTTGCAATCGCCCTGCGGCCGCACCGTCCCACTTCTTTCATCCAGACCTGGCCTCCCAGGTCCGGAGGATTGAGAAACAGAACGCGGAGAGTGTTGGCTTCCATGGCTTTATCGGAAGGAGGGCCGCCGCTTTGCTCGCGGGCAACGCGCCGCCCGCCCGCGTGCGGTGGGCCGCCCGTACGCCACCGAGACGCCAGATTCTTCGCTCTCTCAAGGGTTATTTCAAGTTGTTTTGTCCCCGTGCGCCCGCCGTTGAGCGCCGTTGCGCCCTTGCACGATCCCTGTTTCATTCCCCCTTTGGTAGAACGCGGATAACGCGGATCGTACGGACCGGGCGGATTCCAGCAAAACCCATTGACGGGTGGCGGCGAGACCGATAGCATCCCGACGAAGCCCTTCGCGGCCCCAAGGATCGGCCCTTTTCAGGCGAAGGGGGATTTCCAGACACGGGGGCAAGCACGCGAACGCGGCCCCCGCGCGAACGCGGCCCCCGCGCGAACGCGGCCCCCGCGCGCGATCCCTTCACGCGACGCTCGCGCTTTGCAGGAGGGTTGATGAAAACCATGGGCGGACCGACAACGGGAATCGTCTACGATCCCGCTGCAAAGACCCACCGCACCGGTCTCTGGCATCCAGAGTCGCCCGAACGGTGCGACGCCGTGATGGGCGCCCTGGCCGCGCCCGCAATCCGTGAGCGGACCGTCGACGTTCCCTCTCGCGCGGCGACTGAATCTGAGATTCTCCTGTGCCATACGCCGGGCTACATCGAGCGCGCCCGGCGCGACATTGCCTCCGGCGCCCCCATGCTGAGCACGGGCGACACGGACATTTGCAGGGAATCATGGACGGCGGCGCTGTGCGCGGCGGGCAGCGTCCTGAGCGCCGTGGACGCCGTCATCGATGGAAAGGTCGCCAACGCCTTCTGCGTCGTTCGGCCCCCCGGCCACCACGCTTGTCCCGCCCGAGGGATGGGTTTCTGCGTCTTCAACAACGTTGCCATCGGCGCCCGCTACGCCCAGACGAGCCGCGGCGTCGGCAAGGTCCTGATCGCGGACTGGGACGTCCATCACGGCAACGGCACCCAGGAGGCGTTCTATGAAGACGGTTCGGTCTTCTTCTTCAGCGCCCACCAGTCGCCCCTCTATCCCGGCACGGGCGCATCGGACGAAACGGGAAGCGGCGCGGGACGCGGAACCACCATGAACTGCCCCTTCCCGGCGGGCGCGGACGGCGAAGACATTGTGGGCGCCTTCAGAGACCGGCTGCTCCCCGCAGCCTCCCGCTTCAAGCCGGATCTTGTGATGGTATCGGCCGGCTTCGATTCTCGTCTGGGCGACCCTCTCGGCGGGTTCCGCCTGACGGACGATGATTTCGCCGAGCTGACGTCGATTGTCCTCGAGATCGCCCGCGACAACGCAAGAGGGAGGCTGGTCTCGGTTCTCGAGGGGGGATACGCTCTGGACGGACTTGGCGCCGCGGCGGCGGCCCACGTGGAGCGTTTGGCCGCGCCGCAGCCGCCGCCCCGGAGCAGCCGCGTGCGAAGTGAGCCGCGGAGCCAAGATCTGTGCGGGCATGATCGGCGCGAGTGGCGGCGTGGGCCCTTGGGCTCGCGCACTCAGGGGGCTAACGGCGGCCCAATGCGCCTGTTTCGCGACAGCCTTCCGGGGGGGAATCGGGAAATGAGTTGATGGTTCTTTGGCGCGGGACTATGGAAGAGCCGGGGCTCTCCCCTGGACCTGAAGGACGGCGGTTGGCCGGGGAGAGTCGGAGAGACCTCTTGCATCGCCCCACCCGGACGAGAGGGGAATCCCATGTCCATCCATCCCACGGCCATTGTGGATCCGAAAGCCGAACTGGACGAAACGGTCGAGGTCGGACCTTACGTGATTATCGAAGGGGGCGTCCGGATTGGAGCGCGAACGCGCATCATGGCCTACGCCTATGTCAACGGCAACACGGCCATCGGCGAGGACAACGTCATTCACATGGGGGCCGTCATTGGTCACGAGCCCCAGGACCTCGGCTATGACGGGGCGCCGAATAGGCTTGTCATCGGCGACCGCAACACCATCCGCGAGTACGTTTCGATCCATCGCGCAAGCAGCCCCGAAACCGTGACGCGGGTTGGGAGCGACTGTTTCTTAATGGGTTTCAGCCACATCGGCCACGATTGCCGCGTGGGCAACCGGGTGATCATGGCCAACTACTCCATGCTCGGGGGCCACGTGGAAGTGCAGGACGGAGTGAATATATCGGGCGGCTGCGCCGTGCACCAGTTCACGCGCATCGGTCGCTATGCCATGCTTCAGGGACTCTCCGGGGCGAGCAAAGACGTTCCCCCTTTCATGACCGCGGTGAGAATCAACCGCGTCAGCGGCCCCAACATCGTGGGACTTCGGCGCGCCGGTTTCTCCGCTCAGGCGCGGCGGGAGATTGGCGCGGCCAGCAAGATCCTCTTTCGCGAAGGCAACGGCATACCGCGAGCCCTCGAGAAGCTGCGCCAAGGAGGGTTCGGCCCCGAGGTTCAGGAGCTCATCGCATTCATCGAGAAGTCCAAACGCGGCATTTGTTCGCGCACGGGCGAGTAGTCGGCGAGACGCGCTCGCGCGATGGAGCCGCCCGCCATGACTGGAGGGTCCGCGGAGGAGACTCCGGGCGCGCCCGACGTCCCGGGGGTCGTCGCGGCGCGAGACCGGATCACGTCGAGAGGCTCTCGACTTTTTCGACGACGTTTCGGTAGGAGGCGTCGACGCGGAAGATTTTCTTGAAAAACCTGAGCGCCCGCTCGTTCTGCTTGTTTTCCTGAAACAGCTCGGCCACGTTGTAGAAGAGGGCCTTCACCTTCCTCAGCTGGTCGGGATCGTCGATGCGCAGGCTCACCTCTTCGAGCGTTTCGTCGGCGAGATCGAACATCCCCAGCAGGGCCATGGTCTGGGCCAGCTTCGCCCCGGCCAGATTCTTGAGTTTCGGGTCTCCGACGGCGCGCTGGTAGTGGGTGATCGCTTTTTTCGTCTCGCCCATCTCGGAGTAAAGGTCCCCCGCCTCCAGATCCAGAGCGGGATTGTCGGGTTTCTCCTTGAGGACCGCCAGCAAGTGCTCGAGCCGTTTGCTCCGGCGCAGCTTCACCAGTTCGTTTATCAGCGAAACCACTTCGCCGTGGTAGTAATCGACGCTCTGTGCCGCCCGCAGGTGGTTGAGCCCTTCGTCGTAGCGTTGGGCGTCGCGGTAGAGGTGGGCGAGTTTGACTCGCATGTCGATGTCGCGCGGATGTGCGGAAATGTATCTCTCGCCGATCTCGACCGCCTTGTCCGTGTCTCCGAGGAACGCGTACGCCTCGAAGACGGCCGTGACGTTTTCGGCGTCCTCTTCATCGCCGAGTTCCAGGCGCTGCTTGTGCACCTCGACGGCTTCGGCGTAGTCCTTTTTCTGGATCAGAGTGCGCCCCAGGCAGCGCAAGGACGGAAGATGGTCCGGTTGTCGCTCGAGGATGCGCCGACAGTGCTCGATGAGGAGCCGGCCGCCGTCCAGAGAACGCTCGGCGAGGCGACAGGCAATCTCGAAGGCCTCGTCCCACTGTTCGGCGCGAATCTTCAAGTCGGCGAGGAAGTCCATAAGGCGGAAGCCGTGGTTGGATTCCTTGACCAGCGCCTCGACCTCCTTCATCACGCGAGGTTCGAGGTCCGGTCTGGCCTGGAGGAGCTCGTCGTACTCGGCCACGGCCTCGTCGGCCATGCCGTGGCGGGTCATGGCGGCCAGAAGATTCAGCTTAAGATCGATGTTGTCAGGATCGCGGTTCGAGCGCTCGCGCCACACTTGGATCTCGCGTCCCATGAGGGCTTCGTCAACGCGATGGCGCAACGCTTCGATGCGCGCGCGATCGGCCGATGAAGCGGCTCGCTTCTGCGCCTCGTCGCACCATCGAGCGGCGTCCTCCAGCGCGTCGGTTCTGAGCGATATTCTCGCCAGGAAATACGCGAAGCGATAGTCGTCGGGGTAGTTCTCGACGGCATACTGGAAATGAAGCAGGGCTTTGTCATACTGCTCGCGCTGGACGAGGATGTCGCCGTAGAGCAGGGCCACGTCCACCGTGTCCCGTCCCGCGTCCATCAGGGCCTCCAGGTGCGGCTCGGCCGAGTCCAGCCGGTCGGTTTCCTGGAAGTGCTGCACGAGGCGCACCCGCAGGTCATGGCGTTGCGGGTCGAGGGCCAGGATCCTCTCAAAGCACTGGTAGCCTTCGTCTCGCTTCATGTGTTCGACCAGGCAATCGCCAAAGGCCTCAAGCGCCAGGACCGAATCGGGGGCGGCGTCGAGGATGCTTTGATAGGCCCGGAACGAGCGGGGTTTGGGCGGGAGTTCCATCCCCTCGATCTGGCGAGCCGCGTCCACGGCCCCGGCAATGTCGTTCTCCGCGACCAGGAGACGAAGAAGCAACTCAAGATAATCGATCCGGGAAGCCGGCAATCCCTGCCGCAGAACCTCGACGGCGTCGGAGGAGCGGTTGAGGTTCTCCAGCCCTTGGGCGATGCGCATGCGCACCGGCGCGTCGCTAGGGTCGAGGGCCAGAAGCTGGCAGCTTACGCGCAGAGCGTTCTCCCACTGCCGTTCGGTGCGGTAGCATTCCTCGATGGTCTCCAGCAGTTGTCTGTCCTTACAATCCTCGCCGGCCAAGGGTTCCAGCGCGTCGAGGGCCCCGAGCACGTCGCCGGCGTCGAAGCGCGAAAGCCCCAGCGAGCGATGCAACGTCTCGTCGGCCGGTTTCAGGTACACGGCCGCCGAGAGGACCATGTTGGCCCCATTGTATTTCTCCCCGCGAAGCAGCCAGCGAGCCCAGGCGGCCAGTCCGCGTCCGAGAAGACGTTCGATCCCCCAAACGGCGAGAGGGCAGGCGGTTGCTGCGAGGGCGACCAACACGACCGCCAGTTCCGGCAAGAGCCCCAACCCGGCGGCCGCGGCGCATGCGGCCACACTCGCGATCTGAGCGTGGAGGAAGAACAGGCGTTTGCAGGGGCGGGCGCCGGCGCGCCAATCGAAACTCGAGGCGTAAGCCACGAGATAGGCGGCAGTGACAACAAAGAGCAAAATGTAGACCCACGGCCTTTCGAAATCGCTTCCAAAGAGGACCTCGAGCGGCGCAAACCAGGAGAAAAGAGGGCGCTGACTCAGCTCGGCGTTCTGACCGAAGAGAACCACGGCGGAAAACGCCGCAAGCGGCAGATTCAGCCAAAGCAGACCGTTGAAGCGACGGGCGCGTATGGTGTTGGGTCGTGTTCTCAATGGACTGTCCCCAAACCCCGTCGAACGGCCCCGAAGGGGACGGCGGCACAGGGGCGACGCGCCCCGAGCGCAGAGGGCGCGACGGGGGCGCCGGTCCCCACTAGCTATAGCGTCGCATGGCGGCAGCCAGACGTTTCAAGCCCTGCGCCCGTCGCGCGCCAAACTCCCGGCGTCGGCGCCTCAATCCGGCGATCTCCAACCGTAGCGTCGCGCACTGCTCACGCACCGACTCGGGGGACGGCCCCCCGCGACTGGAACGCCGGGCCACGAGAGCGCGGGGCGCTCCGAGATCGGCCTTCTCGCGGGCGTCTAAGGGCCGAACGCCGTGCCGCTCGGCCAGCGCAACGTTCAAGGCTTCAAGGAGTGAGGTTCGCGTCTCTTCGCTCCGGCGCACGGCCTCCCCCACCCAGCGGTAAGCAGTCCGGAAGGGGAGGCGACGCGTCTGGGCCAGGCAATCGGCGACGTCGGCCGCCTCGAGGTAGTCGTTCCGCATCAGCTCACGCATGCGGCTCTTGTCCAACTGAAGGGACTGGAGAGCGCCCTGGAGAATCCCCGGCGCAGCCGCAATCTCCTGGAAAAGGTCGAGGATCAGGTACTTCGACCATTGCTGCTCACGATTGTACCCCGAGGGATCGCCCCGGGTCAAGTCGAGGAGGGCCCCCGAGACGGCCCCGGCGAGGGCGGCTTTTGCCTTCGTCGCCTCGGCGAAGTCGGGGTTGCGTTTCTGGGGCATGATGGAGGAGCCGGTCACGTAAGCGTCGCCAATCCGCAGCAGACTCCAGGGAGGCGAGGAGAAGAGGATCAGGTCCTGGGCCAGCGTCGCGGCGTGTTGGGCCCACACGGCCAGGATCCCCGCGACGCGCGTCTCGAACTCCGAGCGGTTCGTGACACAATCGAGCGTGTTCATCTGCACGCCGTCGAACCCGAGCAGTCTGGCGGCGAACTCGCGATCGATGGGCCAAGAGGTCCCAAAGGCCGCCGCCGCGCCCAGGGGCGAGACGTTGAGCGAGGGGTACAGGTCGAGGAGCGCCGCAACGTCGCGGGCGAAGGCAAAAGCGTGCGATAGAGCCCAGTGGCCGAAAGTGGTCCAGGCGGCGGGTTGGTGGTGCGTCAGACCCGGCATGAGGGTCGTCGCGTGGCGAGCGCCGAGGCGGCGCAGGCGCTCAGCCAGGTCCGTCGCCGCGGCGGCGAACTCGAGCAGACGGTCGCGCAGAAGGAGCCGCATGTCGGTCGCCACTTGGTCGTTGCGGCTGCGGCCGGTGTGCATCAGCCCGGCCGCGTCCGCCCCCGCCTCGCGCTCGACGAAGGCTTCCACGTTGACGTGCACGTCCTCGAGCTTCGGATCGAGGCGGAACTTGCCTTGGGCGGCCCGCGCCTCGATCCTATCGAGGCCCCGCAGGATCTTGCGCAGTGCGGCTTTCGGGATCACCCCCGCCCGGGCCAGCATCGTCGAGTGGGCGCGGTTCGTCCAGAGATCGTAGGGGAGCAATTCCAGGTCCGCCGCCCGGCGGTCGCGCACGTCCCACCCGGCGCAGTAAGCCACGTTGGCCGGGTCCACCCGCCCGGCGATCCTCTTCGCCCAAACCGGGTCCGCCTGTTTCCTGGGGGCAGATTTCTTCTTGCTCAATGCTCTTGTCCTTTGATGTCGGGCTCGTCCTCCCGTGGCGCCCAAGCCGCGCCGAGCCTCTCCCTCGGCCCAAATCGCTCGACGATTCGGCGCGTCACGTCCCGAAGGAGACCCTCCGTCGCTCGCGGGAAAGGAATCGCCGTCTTGGTTCGGGACATGTCACTCGGACCTCGCGCGCCTATTGAGCCGCTCTCGAGGGTCGCCCGTCTTCTGGGATTACCAAGTCTCGCAGAGGAACTCAAGCTCCGCGAACCGCGCCGCCCGTCACGGGCCCATTTCGCCGCGGATGAAGCCAATCACGTCATCAATGGTCTCATCGAGCGACCGCGTGGGCCGGAAGCCGATCAGGTTTGCCGCCTTGTCGAGGTTCGGCACGCGGCGGTCCATGTCCTCGAACTC
>Ga0315274_10002362_pt1 | contig 28567 bp, 23 predicted proteins | sample YL17G02_20_MG_FD_203700 | JGI IMG/M metagenome (GOLD analysis project Ga0315274, IMG submission 203700) | Sediment microbial communities from Yellowstone Lake, YNP, Wyoming, USA - YL17G02_20 | ecosystem: Environmental > Aquatic > Freshwater > Lake > Sediment | place: USA: Wyoming | collected...
CGGGCTCCCCCTCGCGGGTCTCCGGGTCGGAGGTGCGCCACTCAGTGAGGTATTCGTCGCTGCCGCTCTTTCCAGCGCGCATCGCCGCCTCGTCGATCGCGCGCTGGAAGCGCTCGGCGAGCGGACACGAAATGCGCGTGCGTCCGGCGCGCACCCTCACCTGCGCCGGGATATCGCGCCACGAAACGATCTTGACCTCAACGCTCATGCCTGCATCATCTCCACCAGCCGTGATTCGAGGGCACCGTAGCCCACGCGCACCACCTCAAGCGGCAGTCCCAGCGCGCCCGCGGCCCACTCTGCCTTGGCCAGCAGCTCCGGCTTGTCCTCCTGCGCCAGATACACCACCTTGGTGTAGTTGGCGAAGTAGTCCTCGCGCAGCTCCGGGTGGCGACCGAGACCCAATCGCTCAACGACCAGATGATCGAACGAGCGCGCCAGGTAATCGGTGAGGAAGAACGTGCCCGGCGCGCGGTCCATCATCGCCTGGAAGCGCCCATTGGCGTACATCTCGTAACAATGAGGCCCCGCTACACGTTCAACGCCCTCGGCGGCAAGCAGCGCATCCAAGCGGCCGCCCGTGCCGCAATCGCCGTAGACGACGATGACCCGGTCGAAGGCGCCACGCGCTTCGCGGATGCGCCGCGCCACGGCCTGCGGAATGCGGTCGGGCGTGTTGTGCAATAGGGACGGCACAGCCAGCACCTCCGCCTGCCAGCCATGTTTGGCCTTGAGCGCCAGCACCTCGCGCGCCAATGCGCCACACGCAATCAGGGCAGTTCGCATCCCAACCCCTTCCCGCTAGAGCAGGCCTTTGGCCGCGAGCGCATCGCGCATCGCCCGCAAATGGTCGGGTGTGCTGCCGCAGCACGCGCCGATCACGCGCGCCCCGGCCTCGGCGGCGGCGGTGGCGTAGCGCGCCATGTCGGCCGGGCCAGCGCCGTAGACCGGACGCCCGGCCTGGAGGTGCGGCACACCGGCGTTCGCTTTGGCCACGAGCGTGGCGGCGGGCGTCATCGCCCGCATCTTGGCCACCACCTCGAGAATCTCCTCCGGTCCGTTGCCGCAGTTGCCCCCCACCGCCACAGCCCCCCAGTCGCTCAGCGTCTGCGCCGCGCGTTCGGGCGTCACGCCCATCATCGTCCGCCCGCGCGTGTCAAACGTCATCGTGGTGATGATCGGGATTTCCGCCGACGCGCACCGCACCCCGTCGAAGGCCGCACGCATCTCTTCCAGGCTCGACATTGTCTCGAGCCAAATCATGTCTACTCCGCCCTCGACCAGCGCCGCCGCCTGCTCAGCGAACCCGGCCAAGGCCGCCTCGGGCTCCAACTCGCCAAGGGGTGCCAAGATGCCCCCGCTGGGGCCGATGTCGCCCGCCACCAGCGCGGCGCCTCCCGCGGCCTCGCGCGCCAAGCGCGCCGCGGCGCGGTTCAGTTCGGCGGCACGCTCCTGCAAGTTGTGCAGCTGCAAACGGAAGCGGTTCCCCCCGAAGGTGTTGGTCAGGAGGATGCGCGCACCCGCGTGGACGTAAGCCGCGTGAACCTCTGCCACACGCTGCGGCTCATCGACGTTCCATAATTCAGGAGAATTGCCGAACGCCAGCCCGTTGGCCATCAACATCGTGCCCATCGCGCCATCGGCGAGGATCACCCCCGGCTGCGCCAGCAGCTCACTCCAGGTTGTCATTCGGCCTCCTTGTATGCGTCGTGGTTTGGCCCGATGTCGAAGACGCCCATGGGGCTGGGAAGCCGCTGCGCATGGTCGGCATGACCAAGCGCTCCTCGGCCGTCCCGTCCCTTCCGCCCACTCCCGCCGATGCGGACAAGCTAGCCCCCACGCCTAAGCGCCACCAGTTTCTTAGCCGTCTCGACCGCGATGGCCGCGTCGCGACAGTAGGCATCGGCCTCGATCTCCTCGGCAAATGCGGCGTTGAGTGGCGCGCCGCCGACCAAGACGATCAGGTCGCCGCGCAGCCCGGCTTCCTTGAGGGCCTTGATCACCACCCCCATGTAAGGCATGGTCGTGGTCAGCAGCGCGCTCATGCCAAAGAGGGTGGGCTTGTGTTCCTTCACTGCGCCGATGAATTTCTCCGCGTCCACGTTAATGCCCAGGTTCACCACCTTAAACCCGGCCCCCTCCATCATCATCGCCACCAGGTTTTTGCCGATGTCGTGGATATCGCCCTTCACCGTCCCGATGACCAGCGTGCCGATCTGCGGCGCGCCGGTCGCCACCAGCAGCGGGCGCAGGATCTCCATGCCAGCCTTCATTGACTTGGCGGCCATGAGCACTTCGGGTACGAAGAGTATCCCGTCTCGAAAGTCCGCACCCACGACATCCATGCCAGCCACGAGCGACCCGGTCAGAACATCGTAGGGTGTCAGGCCGCGACGCAGCAGTTCCTTGACCGCGGCCACAACTTCAGCCGCCAGTCCATCATACAGGTCGTCCTTGATCTGTAGGACGATCTCCTCGGTGGGCAGCGTGGTCAGACCCAGTTCCTCGCTCATTCCGCTATCTCCAGGTGGGATGGGTTGGTGTGGCTTTGTCGCGGCCGCGCCCGTGCGGCGGTTCGCGGGGCAGGAAGATCGGCCTCCAAATGTGGGAAGGCGTCGCTCGCATGCGGCAAGGCCAGTGCCGCGACGAACTGATCTTGAAAGGTGGGCTCGGTGGCCGTCTGCACGTGCTCCACCCAGCCCGCCAGTCGCGCTGCCTCAACTCGCTGCTCGCGGTCGAGCAGGGCAATGCGCGCTCCGTCGCCCGCCGAATTGCCCACGGCCTGCACGCGCTCCAGCGCGCAGTCCGGGATCATGCCCAGGATCATCGCGTGGCGCGGGCTGATGTAGCTGCCGAAGGCGCCGGCCAGCGCGATGCGATCGACGTGCGATACACCCTGATGTTCCATGAGCAGCCGCACGCCGGCATACAGCGCCGCCTTGGCCAACTGAATCGCGCGCACGTCGCTCTGGGTGACCACGATCGGAGCGCCGGTGGCGGTTTGCGCGGCCTCCGCGAGCATGAAGCGCCCGGTGCGGCCCTCGAATTGCACGCGCGGCGAACGCTCGGCGGCCTGTTCGTCGAAGCGGCCGTCGGAGGTGATGATGCCCGCCAGGAACATTTCCGCCACGGCCTCGATGATGCCGCTGCCGCAGATGCCGGTGGCGCGTGCCTGCGCAGGCACTTCGTCCGAGGCCCGCGGCTCCACCCAGGCCTCATGACCGATGACTTTGAAGCGCGGCTCGAGCGTGGCGCGGTCGATGCGCACGCGCTCGATCGCGCCCAGCGCGGCGCGCTGGCCGTGGGTGATTTGCGCACCCTCGAAGGCCGGCCCGGTCGGGCTCGAGGCGCACATCATTCGCACGCGGTTGCCGAGCGAGATCTCGGCGTTGGTCCCCACATCGATGAGCAGCATCATTTCATCTTGCTTGTGCGGCGTCTCGGCCAGCAGGGCCGCCACGTGATCGGCACCCACATGCCCGGCGATGCACGGCAGCACGTGCACCCGCGCGCCGCGATGGAACGCCAGCCCCAGGTCGCGCGCCTTGAGGTCCAGCGGTCCGGAGGTGGCCAGTGCAAACGGCGCACCGCCCAATTCAACCGGGTCGAGGCCGAGCAGCAGGTGATGCATGATGCTGTTGCCCACCAGCGTGCTGTCGACGATCTCGCCCGCAGTGAAGCCGGCCCGCGCGGCGGCCTTCTCGGCCAATTCGTTGATGGCGCGGATGACCGCACGGTGCATGCGCGCCACGCCCTGCGGCTCACTCATACCGTACGACACCCGGCTCATCAGATCTTCGCCGAAGCGCACCTGGGGATTCATCATCGATTCGCTGGCGAGCACGGCGCCAGTGCGCAAGTCGCACAGGTGGGCCGCGATGGTCGTCGAACCTACATCCACCGCCAGGCCAACCAGCCGTTCCACATAACCGGGCTCGATGCGCAGCACCTCCCGCTCGTTCCACAGTGTGAGCGTCAGCGTGCTCCCGCCGCGGCGCAACGCCGGCTGCAAGCCGGGTAGCACGGCGGCGTCGAGGATGGGCGACTCGATTTGCCATTGTTCGCGTAGCGCCTGCTCCACCCGTTGCCAGTCGCCGCGATGGTCGCCCAGGCTGGCCGGGGTCACTTCTATATATACGAGCCGTGCTGCGGGCTGCACGGATATCGTGCGCTCGGTGGCCTCTTTGGCGATGACCTGCTTGCGCGCCTGGCTTTCCTCCGGCACGCTGACCAGCGCTTCGCCCTGCAGGCGGGCGGCACAGGCCAGCCGTCGGCCGTGGATATCGAATTTCGCCGCGCAGGCAATCTCTTGCGCCTCAGGCGGCGAGAGGTGACTTGCGGCGGAGGTGAGGCCGTGCTTCTCGTAGCGGCCTTCCTCCACAATGACCTGGCATTTGCCGCAGGTCTGCTTGCCGCCGCAAATCGATTCGAGGTCCACCCCCAGCGAGCGGCAGGCGGTGAGCAGGTCGGTCCCCTCGGCGATGCGTCCGCGACGCCCGGAAGGAATGAGGACGAGTTGGTGTTCGCGGGATGAGGTTGGCTTGTTGGTCACAGTGTCATCCGTCCCATATTGAGGGTTATGCGTTGAGGGCCGGGCCTGCCCCTCCCCGACTCGCGGCCTCCGTTAGCCGCTATGGCCGGCCGCTTCTCGTCGCCGCCGTTCAGTCCGCTCTCGCCGGGCGGGCGGCGTGGCGCGCGTCCAGCCTTCGGGCGGGCGCGAGTCCCCGGCCACCAGACCGGCGAATTCGGCGCGCACGCGTGCATCGACCTCCGGGCCGAATACACCCGGGTTGTCGCGGGTCAGTATGTCTTGCACTTTGCGCATGGCGCGCGCCTGCGAATCCAAGGCGCCGCGCTCGATCCATTGGGCGCGAGCGTCGCGATCCGAAATCTCGGGCAGGAAGGCGGTCGTCTTCATGCGCTCCAACGTGTGCGTGTTGTCCATGAACATGCCCGCCGGACCCACCTCGCGAATCAGATCGAGAGCCAGGTTGTCATCGCTGAACTCAAACCCGCGCTTGACCCGCTTGGCCATCATGAAGATTTCGTCGTCGATGGCCGCCTTGGCAAAATCGAATGCCATCAACGCGTCCAGCAACCCGCCGGTGTTGAACATATCTACCCCGGCCGCCAGGCCAAGGGCCAGCGACATGCCGGTCTCGTAGCCAGACTGAGCATCGTTGAGTTTGGAATTGGTCAGCCCGATGTAGCCGCCGTTGGGCACATGGTAGAAGCGCGCCATTTGCGCATGGCCCACGAAGAGCACGCCGGTCTCGATGGCGCCCGGGGCGTAGGCCCCGCTGCGCATATCGGCCACGGTGGGCAGCGTGGCGTAAATCGTGGCTTTTCCGGGCCGCACCATTTGCTCGAGAACCGCCGCGGCCAGGAATTCCGCATTGCCCTGGGCCAAGGATCCCAGGAGGGTCAGCGGCGATGTGAGCCCGGCGTTGGGGACGATGGTTGGGTAGCAGGGCAACCCTTGCTCGGTGAAAAAGATGAGCATCTGGGTCGAATCGAAATCCATCGTCAGCGGCGAAACCACCGGGCAGTAGTGATGGGTCACGAAGGGGTGTGCGCGGTAGGCGGCTTCACTTCCGGCGATGGTGAACGCCAGGTGCAGGATCTTCTCGGTGTCCTCAGGCGGGCCGCTGCCGCGCACCGGTTTGGCGCAGTTCTTGAGCGCGGCATAAAAGCGGGTGAGGCTGAACATGCCCGGCGGGGCATCTTCGGCCAGGGTCGAAATGGAGAATACATCGTACCCCGGGAGTTCGTTCACCAGGTGGGCAATGCGCGCCAGGTCTTCCGAGCGCGCGCGTCGCTCTAGCCCGGTCAGCGGGTCGATGATGTTGGGTGCCGAACTGCCGGTGACCATCACTGGGCTGTCGCCCGGGATCGTCCGGTCCAAGCGCGGGTCGCGGCCGCCAAAGGTAAAGGTGGGCGGGATCGAGGCGCGGAAGTCTTCAACCACGGCGCGCGGGAAGAGCATGATCTCGCTGCCGGGCTGCGGCCGGCAGCCATGCGCGGCAAGAATCTCACGCGCTTGCGCATTGCGGATGAGCAGCCCCACCTCTTCGAGAATCTCCAGCGATGCCTCGTGAATGCGCAGCACCTGATCGCGGCTCAGCAATTCGTAGAATTGGGTCATCGCCTCGTCCCTCTCTCACCGGGCGGAGTGTCCGCTTCCCGCGGCGCAGGTCTACAAAGCCAGGGCCGCCGTCTCGGTCACGAATTGAAAACGGTCCCCCCGGTAGTGGTCCTCGCCGTGCTCCACCGGCGCGCCCAGAGCATCATACGAAAGGCGGCGCTCAAGCATCAGCGGTGCACTCAGCGGCACAAGCAATTGCTCGGACTCGTACGCGGTGGCCAACACCGCCTCCAGGCTAAGGCGCGCGCGATGCACATCGACCCCGTAATGCTCATGCAGCACCTCGTACAACGAATGCTGCTCGAGATCGTATTGTGCCAGGCGCGAAAAGCGCATGCTCGGGAGCGTATAGTGCTCGAGCAGCACCGGCTGGCCATTGAGGAATCGCAGACGGCGGATATCGTAGATTGGCGCGGATGTCGGCAAACGAAGCGCTGCCGCCAGAGCCGCGCCGCACGGCCGCTCTTCAAGCGAGACCACCCTCGCCCCCGGCGTGAAGCCTTGCTCGCGCATGCGTTTGGTGAATGAAACAAGCTGCCCGGCTTGGCGCTCGATCTTGCGGTCGGCGATGTAGGTGCCGGCACCCTGGCGGCGCTCCAGCAGCCCCTGCGCCTCGAGCATCTCCAAAGCACGGCGCAACGTCATGCGGTTCACGCCGAGCATCTGGCTCAGATCGCGCTCGGGCGGCAGGCGATCCCCCGGAGCGAGGCGACCCGAATCGACCCAGTTGAGGAGTCCTTCTGCTATTTGAATGTAGAGAGGCACACTGGCCACCAGGCGGTTGACCGGCTTGAGCTGAAAAGCGTTGGAGGAGGCGTGTTCAGCCTTCGGAGAAATCATTTGTGCCACCTGGAACAAATTGGTCTGGTGGTATATACCAATCTCAAAGACAGGATAGCATGTGTGGTTTGCGGTGTCAACCTGCTAGTACTGGACCGTTCGTCGGATTGCTCGCCCTTTTCTGCCAACGGGTGCGGATTGCGCCTCCTCGATTCCGGACGAGCCAGCTCGTCGGCTCCGCACTCTCCTCTGAGCATATTCGCCCTTCGTGGGCATCCTAATGGTATTCGCCCGCACGGATCAATACCCTGCCGAGGGGCGACTTGCCCCACAAGATGTCAGCTATGTAACGTCGCCCAAAGCGATTTGATCGTTGCGTGCCAGGGCGCGGTGCCGAATTGCATAATCGCGCGCGGACTCTGAAATTGGGATCCTGATGCACTGGAGGTGGGACCAAGCACGCGCGAAAGGACGGGACCGATCGCCGTGGAGTGACCGAGGGGGCAGGCGCCGTACGGTCGGCGCCGATTTGACTTGGGGGACCCGTCGTGCAATACAGGCGCAGAGGCGGCTGCCCAACAACAGAAAGGAGGCCGCAGCCAAAAAGAATCGGCTGGAGCCTCCATTCATTTGTGGCGGGAGCGACGGGATTCGAACCCGCGGTCTCGGCCTTGACAGGGCCGCGTGTTAGGCCAGCTACACCACGCCCCCGAGTGCGGGGCATCATACCATACCCGGCGCTGGGCCGTCAATCCAACCTTGGGTACAATCAAGCGGGATCGGCGTGAACTTGCCAGGTGCCATCCACGAGATTCGTATCGATGCCTAGGCCAACCGCCCCCTTGCCGAATGCCATCATCTGACCCAGCCCCGGCTTACCTGCGCCTTGGTCGCAAGACCGCCCTCACCGAGCGGGCCAAGCGCGCCCGCGCGCGCCTTTGGGCGTGCGACCTGTGCCCGCGCGTTTGCCGCGCTGACCGCACCCGCGAAGCCGGCGCATGCCACACCGGACGCGCCGCGCGCATTCTGGCCTTCATCCCCACCTTCCACGAAGAGGCCAGCATCGTCGGATCGCGCGGATCGGGTGCGATTCTCTTCGCCGGCGGCGAACTGCGCAAGCCCGGCGCGCCGCTCAACGAACAGCGCCCGATGGCCTCCGCCCATGAAAGCTCGGAGCGCGAGGTAACCCCCGCCGAACTGGCCGCGTGTATGCTCGAGCTGCAAAGCGCCGGCTGCCACAACATCAACCTGGTCAACCCCGGCCACGTCGTGGCGCAGATCCTCGAGGCGCTTGCGATCGCCGCCCGCCAAGGTTTGACCCTGCCGCTGGTGTACAACTCAAACGGATACGACGCAGCGGAGGCCCTGGCCTTGCTGGAGGGGGTTGTCGACATCTACGCTCCGGAGATGCGCTTCGGATATACGCGCGAGGCGCGCCGCTTCCTCGACGTGCCCGACTACCCGCGCGTCAACCGCGCCGCCCTGCGTGAGATGCATAGCCAGGTGGGCGATCTGGTATTGAGCGCTGACGCCCCCGCCGTGCGCGGGCTGCTCGTGCGCCACGTGGTGTTGCCCAACCGCCTGGCAGGCACCTCCTATGTTGTCCGCTTTCTGGCGCGCCAGATATCGCCCGACACCTATCTCCAACTGATGGACGACTTTCGGCCCACGCGCAGCGCCAAGGGGCTTGGCGACCTGTATCGCAAGATCACGCCGCGCGAACTGGAGTTCGCCAAGACCCTGGCGAGCGAAGCCGGCCTGCATCGGTTCGGCCGCACCGCGCACATCGAGCGCGGCCCAACGATCGCCGTGTGAGCGGCGCCGGCCGTCGGCCGCCAAAAGGGGGGCACCTCATGCACACCGCGCCCAGCACCACCGTCTCCCTCCTGCGGGCGGCCTGCCGCTCAACCGGCGGCGCACCGGGTGGCACCCCACGATGACGCCTTCCCCCGTCTATCTCACCTTGCATCGCTCTGGAGACTTGGCCGTGCGAGCCCGGCAGGCCGCCGCCCATCTCACCTCCTGCGACCTGTGCCCGCGCCGTTGCCGGGTGGACCGCACGAGACATACCGGCACCTGCCGCATCGGGCGTTGGGCGCGCGTCGCCTCCTTCGCGCCTCACTTCGGCGAGGAATCTCCGCTCACCGGGCGCAACGGCTCGGGCACGATATTCTTCTCGGGCTGCAATCTGCGCTGTCAGTTCTGCCAGAACCACACCATCAGCCAGCGCCCGGATGCAGCGCAGGTCGACGCCGGCGAGCTGGCCGCGATGATGCTTCACTTATACAGGCGCTCGGCTGCCACAACATCAACCTGGTTTCGCCGAGCCACGTGGTGGCCCAGATTCTCGAAGCGGTGCACATGGCCGCACACCAGGGGCTGCGCATCCCGCTGGTCTACAACAGCGGCGGATACGATTGCCTGGAGGCGCTGCACCTGCTCGACGGCGTGATCGATATCTACATGCCGGATATGAAGTACTCCGACGCGCGGGCTGGGCAGGCTTACTCGCACGCCGCCGATTACCCGGCCGTCAATCGGGCCGCGGTGAAAGAGATGCATCGCCAGGTTGGGGATTTGGTGCTGGATCGGGAGGGCCTGGCCGTGCGCGGGCTGCTGGTTCGGCATCTGGTCCTGCCCAACAACCTGGCTGGAACTGCTCAGATCGCCCGTTTTCTCGCGCGCTCGATCTCCCGCGCGACGTATCTGAACCTGATGGACCAATATCGCCCGGACTTTCATGCCGGCCAGCACGCCGACCTCCGCCGCCCGATAACCCAAGAGGAGTATGCGCGCGCGCAATCATCCGCCGAGTCCGCCGGCCTCACCCGCTTCGCTTGATGCCCGCGCTCGGAGTCGCCATTCCCCGCGCCCGCCGATGCCCTCGCGGGGTGGCTCTTTGTTGGGGATCAGGGGCGCGGTAGAATGCCGCGAGGCCTATGGCTCGTAATGCGCCAGGCGCCGCGGCAAGTGATACCGGTGAGGTAGGGAATGAGGAGCGATGATCAATTACTCGAAACGGCTGTTGGCCGTGCTGGCCCATCCGGATGACGAAACTTTCGGCACCGGCGGCACATTGGCCTTGTACGCGCGCCTGGGTGTGGAAGTGCATCTTGCCTGCGCCACAGCCGGCGAGGTAGGCGAGGCTCCGCCGGACCTCAAAGGCTTTGCCTCGGTCGGCGAGATGCGAAAATCGGAGCTGCGTTGTGCGGCCCAAACGCTCGGCCTGTCTCAGGTGCACTTTCTGGGTTATCGCGATTCGGGAATGCCCGGCTCCCCCGATAATCACCACCCACAGGCGCTGGCTGCCGCGCCTACCGAGCAAGTGGCGCGCCAGGTCGCGGCGCTCATCCGCCGCATCCGCCCTCAGGTCGTGATCACCTTCGACCCGATCGGCGGTTACCGCCATCCGGATCACATCGCTATTCACAACGCGACGGTCGCCGCCTTTCGCATGGCCGGCGACGATAAGATGCCGCTCGAGGGGCTGCCCGCCTTTGCGCCGCAGAAGCTGTACTTCCACACCTTCGGGCGCGGCTTCCTGCGCCTGGCCGTGCGGGTGTTGCCGCTCTTTGGCCGAGACCCGCATCACTTCGGCAAGAACGGCGACATCGATCTGACCTCCCTCGCGGGTGTGGATTTCCCGGTGCACGCCTCGGTGTCGATCCGGCGCGTGATGAAGCTCAAAGAAGAAGCCTCAGCTTGCCATTCGAGCCAGGGCGGCGGGCGGATGTTGGGGCCGCTGGCCTTCCTCCAGCGCTGGCTCGGTGCCAGCGAACACTACATGCGCGCCGTCCCCGCGCCGGTGGCCGGGCATCGCGAGCACGATCTCTTCGAAGGTGTGAGCTGAACGCCGGGGCTTGAGCGAAGAACCGATCGTGACAGAAGAGGGTACAGCACGCCTTACAGGTGCCCGCCGGCGCGTGGAATGGGCACGCGTCGCCGCGCGCGGGCAACGCTTATTGCGCGCCGGCGCGAGCTCGCGCACCGAACGCCCTATCCGCCGTGAAGGCCAAGCGCTTCTTGCAGGCGGATCACGCGCGACGAAGTCTCATCGGAGGAGCGGCTGCCCCGCGATGGGGCAGCCACTGGGTTGGCGGAAGACCCCCTCACGCGTTGGCCAGAATGTGCCGGGCGATGACCATGCGCTGCACCTCGCTCGTCCCCTCGCCGATGGTCATCAGCCGCGCATCGCGATAGATGCGCTCGACCGGATACTCCGACGAGTAACCGTAGCCGCCGTGGATCTGGATGGCATTGCGGCAGGCGCGCTCGGCAACTTCCGTGGCCAGCAGTTTGCCCATGGCGGCTTGCAGCGCAAAAGGCTGGCCGCCCTGCTTGAACCATGCCGCACGGTAGACCATCAACCGGGCGGCCTCGATCTCCGTGGCCGCGTCGGCCAGCATCCATTGAATTGCCTGGAACTCGGCAATCGGGCGGCCGAAGGCGTAGCGCTCCTTGGCATACGCCCGCCCCGCCTCAAACGCCGCCTGCGCCAACCCAACGGCCAGCGCGCCGATGCCGATGCGTCCCCCGTCGAGCACCTGCAGCGCCTGGGCCAACCCGCGGCCTTCCTCGCCCAGCAAGTTCTCCTGCGGCACTCGAACTTCCTCGTACGTGACGGCGTGGGTCGGTGAGCCGTGCAGACCCATCTTCTTCTCGGGCGAGGCAATCGACAGCCCGGGCGCATCGGTGGGCACGATGATCATGCTCATCGAGCGCGTGCCGCCGGCCGGGTCGGTGCGCACCAGGGTCACAATGACATCCGCCAAGCTGGCGTTAGTGACCCACATCTTGGCGCCCTGAATGACCCACTGCCGGCCGTCAAGTCGGGCGCGCGTCTTCACCCCGCCCCCCAGGTCCGAGCCCGCGCCGGGCTCGGTGAGCGCGAGCGAGGCCAGCCGCCCTGCTCCGCTCGCAAGCGGGCGAAGCCACTTATCCTTCTGGCCCGGCGTGCCGAAGAGCGCCAGCGCGCCGCATCCGAGCCCGTTGTGCGCGGCAATAGAGAGGGCCGTGCTGCCGCACGCGCGCCCTAATTCTTCGATGGCGATGGCTGCGCTGATCGCATCCACGCCGGCGCCGCCGTACTCTTCGGGCGCGCTCAGGCCGAGGAGCCCGAGCGGCCCCATCTTGCGCGCCGCTCCCCAATTGAACTCGCTGGTCTCGTCCACGTGCCGCGCGCGCGGCTTGACCTCCCGTTCGCAAAACTCGCGGACGGACTCGCGCCACATGTGTTGTTCATCGGTGAGACTAAAATCCATGGCGCCCTCCACAGGCAGATGGGTGCTGGCCGCGCCCGGCCGAGGCAGGAGCGACTGCAACGAGAAAGCGGTGGAGTGCCAGAATCATGGGGCACGGCCGCTGCGCGCCGGGGCACGGGGCCGGATCAACTCCCTCCATAGGGTGGCGTGCCGCACGGGCTCGGGGAGAGCCTGGCGCAGCCTGCCGGCCCGAGGGCCTCGCGCCCGCCGGGCCACCCCGTGGTGCGTGGATGATACACCGCGCGCCAGCCCGACGCGAGTCGCCCTGGGCCTGTGGCCGCGAGGGGGAGGGCATGGCGCACAAGCGAGTGACGCGTGACCTCCCCAAGAACGCCAACGGCCGCGGGTACTCCGCGGCCGATGAGGTCAGTGGGGCGGGCTCAGGCGCCTCATGGCGTCTCGGTGACCGGAAGCGTGGGTGTCACCGTCGGCCCGCCGACGGCGGACTCCCAATCGTAGAGCGTTTGCGGTGAGCCGTAGAAGTAGATCTCCAGGATGCGGCGGAAGATGGGCGCGGCTATCTCCGACCCCTCGCCGGTGTTCTCGACGATGACGGCGATGGCGATGTCGGGTTTGTCGGTGCGCTCGAGGAAGGTGAAGCCCGTGAACCAGGCATGTGGCAGGCGCGGCAGATCTTGGGCCGTCCCGGTCTTGCCCGCCACGGAGGGCCAGCCATAGAAGGTGGCCCGCGCCGTTCCGCCGGGGGCATTGGTCACGGCCCGCATGCCCTCCTGAATGACGGCCAGGTTTTCGGCGCTGAGCGGAAGACGGCCGCGCACCTCGGGGGCAAAGGCAAATACCGGCGGCTCCTCGCCGTGTTGGATCGACTGCACGAGCTGCGGCCGGTAGAGCGTGCCGCCGTTGCCCAGCGCGGCGGCGAAATCCACCACTTGCAGCGGCGTGACCTGCAGCACCTGACCGATGGCCATGTTCACCGCATCGCCCGCAAGCCAGGGCTCGCCTTGTTCGGCTTTCCAGGCCGGGTCTGGGATGAACCCCGGCTCTTCTTCGATGACCCCGATGCCGGTGAGTTTGCCCAGCCCGTAACCGCGCGCCATGTTGGGAACAATCCATGGGTCGCGGTTGAAGAGATCCAGCCCGATGTGCCAGAAGAACGGATTGCACGATCGCATCAACCCCTGCACCAGGTTGAGCGTTCCGTGCGGCGGCTTGTCCTTGGGAACTGTCCAGTCCTCGAGGGTAACACCCGGGAGTTCGCGGAAGTAGCCGTCGCAGGTGTAGGTAGAAGCCGCGGTATAAGCCCCTGACTGGAGGGCACCGCCTATGGTGATGAGCTTGAAGACCGAACCCAGCGCGTACTGTCCCTGGGCGGCCCGGTTGAGAAGCGGCACGCGCTGGTCGTTGAGAAGCTCGGGCAGAAGATACTGGCTGTTGAAGTTGCCTAGATTGAAGAGGTTCGAATCGAAGCCCGGGCTGGAGACCATGGCCAGCACCTGGCCCGTATCCCGGCTGAGAACCACTGCCGCGCCGGTGAGATGGCCGAAGGCGTAGCGTTCGACACGCGCTTGCAGCGAGCGGTCGAGGGTGGTGTAGATGTCGTGGGCCGGCTGGCTGGTCCGTTGGGCAAGGGTCGAGAGCACGCGCCCATCCGCCGCCACCACGTACAACGTGCCCCCGTGGGTCCCGGCCAGGAAGGACTCGCCCCACTGCTCGAGGCCCTGTACGCCCACCAGTTCGTCGCCCAGGTATCCTTTAGCCAGGTAAATGTCGAGCTGCTCTTTGGGCACCTGCGCCACATAGCCAATCACGTGCGACGCTATTCCCCCGCCGTAGTAGGTGCGGCCCTCGTTGCTCGAAATGCGGATGCCGCCCATGCCGCTCAACACGCTGTAGCGCTTGCCCACTTCTTCGCGCGAGACCTCCCCCAAAGGAACATACCAGTCCGGCAGGGCGTTGGCGTATTTGAGGCGAAGGGTCTCGGAATTCATCAGGAGCAGCCGGCTGAGTTCACGCAGCACGCTTTCTTCATCGACGATTTCGCCCGGGACGATGCCCAGCGACAGGGTTTCGGATTCGTAGGCCAGCGGGTCGCCATAGCGATCGTAGATCGTGCCGCGCGCAGGGATGTCCGCTTCGAGGACAAGCCGCCCGCCGCCTTTGAGTTCGGGCAGGATCAACCCGTCATCCCAGACGATGTGCCATGCGTCGCCTTCCATCACGAGCGGCAAGGATATCTCGCGCGAGAATTCGCCGGCCATGCCGGATGTGTAGCTGATGCGCGTGCTGACATCGGCCTTGGGCGAGTTGACCTGCGTGGCAAGGATTTCAGAGCGCACCTGGGTGATCGCCGCTTTGCGGCGAAAGTCCTCATAGCGTGCCGCGAAGTCCTCGGCGCCAGTCGCGCTCTGGCTGCCGCTAGAGAGCAGCGCATACATGGCATCGAAGGCGCGCTCGTTCCACGCGGCCAGGAATTGCCCGGCCACGCCGTTGGGATCCTGGCCGGCGATGATCGTCACCTGGGGCGCAGGCAAGCTGGGCGTGGCCGAGCTGAAGATCGGCACACCGCCGTTGCATGCGGCCAGCGCGCCCGCGGCCGTCAGAAACGCAACGCCGAGCGCCAACTGCTGCAGGCGATGCCGCACGCGTCGATTGATCGTTAACGTGGCGATGATGGGCCTCACAGGCGCGGATTGTACCAGCCTGCGCACCCGGACAACAACCGGCCGCGTTGCGCAGCGCGGCCGGTTGACCTCTCGCGTTACTTGCCGATGACCATACCCGCCGGATCAATCTCATGTAGCAGGCGGCGCTCCTCCTCGGTCGGCGGCGAGGTGACCTCCAGCGTATTGGCCCCCTGGATATTGAAACCGCTCGCGGCCTGCACATCGGCCACCGACACGCCCGGGTGCGTCGCCCGCAGCCGTAGTTGTTTGCAGGTCTCATCGAAATCGAAAACCGCAAGCTGCGTGAGCACGCGGTACGGCCCCGACCCGGCCGGCAGCCCGGCCCGTTCGCGCGCCCCGGGGCCGTCAATGTACCCGGGCGTGGTGATGAAGTTCACCCGCTCGACAAAGCGGCGGGTATCCTGGCGGATGATGATGATGGTCCGCTGGGCCAGCGAGCCGACGTCATTGGCGCCGCCCGAGCCGGGCAGGCGCACTTCCGGCGCCTCCCACGGGCCAATGACGGTGGTGTTGAGATTGCCGTAGCGGTCCATCATCGCCCCACCCAGGAAACCGAAGTCCACGTAGCCCGCCTGGCAGGCGCTCATCACGTTGTGCATGCTGGAGGCGGCCGAGGCATGGTAGAAGGTCCGCGAATCGCCGACCGAGACCGGCAGGGTGGGCACGCGCGGCCCCACCCCACCCGCCTCGAATATGATCACCAGCCCCGGCGCATGCATGCGCTGGGCGAGGATGGCCCCGATCATGGGCAGCCCGGTGCCCACCAGCACCGTGCGGCGGTCCTCCAGCGTGCGCGCGGCCACGCAGGCCATCAGTTCCGTCGCAGTGTAAGCAGGAAGGGAAGCGGTCATGACGGCCTCACTTCTTCTGCAGCCAGGGGGCACGCAGCGGCTGCCGCAGGTGCTCGACATCCGCGAGATATGCGCGCTTAGCTTCGCCGCCAATGTGCTCGAGGTAGGCGGCGTAGTCGGGCAGGCCATAGACGTATTTGTCAAAAAAGTCGCGCGTGCCTTCCGGCGTCTTCGACAGCTCGAGCCACTCGCCGATGTGCTCCTCGTCGAAGTAGTACAGGTAAGGCATGTTGGTCGGATGCGCGCCGAAGGGCACCTCGCACACGGCATCCACCACATAGAAGGGAATGGCGGTGAGCCACGGCCGCTCCTGGATGAGCTCGTGCGCGACGATCTCTTCGGTCGTGACGATCACGCGCCGTGCCGCGCGCGCCAGCTCCCAATCCATGATCAGCGTGCCGTCGATCTGCGCGTTGCCGTACATGTCGCAGCGCGGCACGTGGAACACGGCCACGTCCGGATAGGCGGCCGGGATGAGGCAGACCGGTTTGCCGCTCCACGGGTCGCGCGCCACCTTGCACGCACTGTACGTGAACGTATCAGAGCCAAGCATGTTGCGCGAGGGGATAAATGGGACGCCCAGCATCCCGGCCAAGAAGCGCCACTGATACCCGGCATTGGAGATTTCGCCGACCACGCGGCACGCGCCGCTCTCCACCGCGCGACGCCCGGCCGGCGAGAGGCCGCGCAATTCCTGGGCGAAGGCGTAGGCCACCTCGATGCGATCGACACAGCCCGAGCCGATGAGCAGGTCGGCATCGTGCACCGCCGTCTTGCCGGCCAACACCAGGTGCTGGCGGCGCTGGCGGATGATCTCGTATACCACGGCCATGGCCACACGGATGTGTCCAAAGCCGCCCATTGCTAGGTAGTCGCCATCGTGAACGTACTCGCGCACCGCCTGCGTCACGTCCATGCGCTTGTCGCGCAGCTCGCGCGATTTGTTCTCGAGCACCCAGCGCCGGTTCTCGTCCGGATCGTGCCAGCCGATCAGCTCGCCCTTTCCTTGCGCAAGCAATTCCATGGTTTGCTTCTCCCATCGCGGACCGAATGCCTCGGCGCGAGTGGTCGCCTCGGCTCCCGCGTCAGCACACCGGCCGCGCCCTTCATGCGGGCCGCGGCCGGTTAGTCGGTTTGAGGATGAGCGCCTCCCGGACAGGTCTGCGACAACCTGCCGTGGTCGTTGGTGCGCGCATGATGTGGGGCAAGAAGAGGACCGTCCGTCACTTCTCCCCCGCCTGCGTCGTGCTGAGCACTTATCGGCCGGAGAGCGCCTGGAAGAACACCTGCAACACGGTCTCGGCCGGCTTACCGTGTACCGAGGGCGAGGCGTCGCGCAACCCCACGGCCGGATAGTAGCCCCACGCGACAAACCCGCTCACCCAATCCCGTGCGGCTGCGTTTGCCAGCAGCGCCTGATAGGCGTTGGCCTGGGCGCTCAGATTGGGAGCGGTGGCAATAGCTAGTGGCGAGCCGGAGCTCAGCGCCTCCAGCGCCACGCACGCGCCGCTGGCGTCGTTCGGGCAGCCGCTGGCGCCGCCGTTGGCCGAGGCGAAGGCCGCGGCAATAACGATCGGCTTGCCCAGCGCGCGCAAGACGGCCACCTTGCCATCCAAGAGTGCGCCGGCGGAGGCAGACATTTCCTCAACGCTCGCGCCATCATTCGCGCCCAGCGGCGATCGCACCTGAACGTAGATCTCATCTACCTCGTCCAGGAAGAGCGGCGGCATTTGCAGTTGGTCCGTGAGCAAGAGCTCCACGGCCATGCGCCCGCCGAAGTGATTGCGTAAATCGCGGATCAGCACCCGCCAGCGGATCTCGGCATCCGCCGGCGCGCCGGGCGCGCCCGGCATGGCCGGGATCACCGACGTGCGCGCCACGACCAGTTCTTCCACGCCGGCTTGCTGCGCGAGATCCGCATAGCCCACCAAGAAGGTGCGGTAGGCAGTGAACCAGGCGTTCCACCATTCAGCGCTCTTCGGCGCTGCGGCCCACCAATCGCTGAGCGAACCACTCAGCGGGAGCAGGTCCGGCGCCAGCACGGTGCGCAAGCCGGCCGAGCGCGCCGAGCCGATCTGCGCCAAGAGGTCCTGACGCAGGGGCGAGTTCAATCCGGGCAGATAGACAAGGTCCGGCAGCGGCGTGACCGCGGCCGCATACCAGGCCGGGCTGAGCACGAGCGTGTTAAGTCGCAACCCCACCAGATCCACGAAGGTCGGGTCGAACGGGCGGCGCCATGGCACGGAGGTCAACACCACACCGCTGCGGAAGTCCGGCCGCGCAGCAGGTGCCGCGAGTACCACTGCCGGCGCGGGGGCATCGCTCCAGGCAACCCAGGCTTGCACCGTGTCGGCCAGCGTTTGCGGGTGGGCCGAGGGCGTGAACTGTCGCCCGGCCGGGTTGGCTCCGGCGGTGGCCGTGTCGTCGGCCACACCACAGTCGCCGTTGCGGCAGTAGCGGTAGGCCACCGGCCCCGCCCATTCGAGTGGGCTGAACAGTGTGTAACTCCAGCGCTGCGGCCCGGCGCTCCACATCGGCACCGGATTCATCCAGATGCCCGGGAACGGCGCAAATTGAATCGAGACGCTCTCCGTGGTCGGCGTGCCGGCGGGCACGCTGGCATCAAAGCTCACCGCTCCGCCCGCCGAACGCCAGGTGATCACGCCGTCGGTTTGCAACACGTCCATCTTCGGCACGTCCAGCTCGCGCACCACGAGCGCGCTCGCGCCGTCGCGCTCGGCGTTCCAGAAACCGTCGCCCAGGCTGAACTTGTAGCGCAGGTGAAAGCCCACCGGAAGCGAGACCACCGCCACCGACGTTCCATCCGGCAGCGGGGTGAGCGTGAGGGCGCGGGATGGCTCGATCAGCGAGCCTGCGGCCGCGGGCTGGAAGGTGTTGCCCAGCGAAAGAAGGTTGCCGACCAGCCGCACCGGCGCCCCGGCCGGCGTATCGGCCGGCAGGAAGACGTGCAGGGTCACCGATACGCGCGGTGCCGGCAGAAGTTGCACATCAGCCGGAGTCTCGGCGCCGTCGGCTACGATGGCTTCTTGTTGGAAGACGCGATAGTTGCCGTCCGGGTCGAAGTAGACCAGCATGTGTTTGCCAGTCGGCACCGAATCGAACTTGTAGGCACCCGCCGAATCGGTCCAGGTGCGCATACCCACCACCGAGACCATCAGGCCAGGGATGGCCAAGCCGGTGGCCTGGTCACGCACCAAGCCGTGCACCCGGCCGGAAGGACGCGTGTAGGTTGTGGTCAGCCAGCGCGAAATCTGGTCATCGACGGTGTTCGCGCCGGTCACGTGGATCAGGCGGTAATCAACGGCTTCGCCGTTGGGCAAAGCCTCTAGCGTTTCGCCCTCGCCGCGCAGCGTGTAGCGGTAGAAGACGAGCCGCCCGCGAGGCAGGTCTGCGCGTGCTTCCCACTTGCCCTCGCCCAGGGCCTCCATCTCGATCACCGTCGAGTTGAGCGCCAGGCCGGTCACTTCATCCAACAGGTTGAGCACCACCCGCCAATTCGAGTCCGTGCCATCGGGCACAGTGACGATGAAGGTCACCGGCAAGCGGGCGGTGGGGGTGGTGGTGGGGAAGGGATAGCGCGTAGGTGCCGGACCGCCGCCGATCCCAGGAACGCCGCCGCATCCCGCCAGCAGCGTTACGACCAGCGCCGCCAGGGCGCCGCGCATCAGGCTGCGCCGGGCCGCCGGCTGCCACTGCAGGATTCCAGATCGTTTCATCATCATCCATCCATTGGCGCGGCGCACGGCGCGCGCCCAATTCAACGATTGGCTAGTACGCTGCGAGAGGTCCGCACCCGACGCACGCGACGCAGGCCGGCTTGGCGTGCGGCGCCCAACGGCGGGCGTTCCGGGCTAGCGGCTGTCGGCCGCCGCCGGGTCCTCTGCCTTGTCATCTAGTGGGGTCTCGAGCATGGGAGCCGGAGGCGGCAGCGACTTGAGAAACTTCATTGTCACCGTCCCGCACTTGGCGCACTTGCCCCGCGCTGCCGGCCGCCCATTGCGGGTGTTGAGGTATTCCACCTCCACCATCGGGCGTTGGGCCTTGCAGCGTACGCAATAAGCTTGGATTTCCTGAGCCATAGGCTGCTGGCGGGCACTCCCGACGGGATAATAGCACAAATGCCCAGTCGCGCTTGGCTGCATGCGGCACCTCCAGGCGTTGGCAGATGGCTGAAACCGGCGTGCCAGAGCGCGGTTCAATTCATAACAGCGAGGGACGGAAAGGGCCGCAACTTCGCGTGGTCTGTTGTACGTTGGTGCAATTGTATATGCGGTCGCTTTGGAACTCGTCTGGGGGTGGTTCGCCTTCCGATTTCGTCCCGTCTTCGCTCGTCAACCCCGCGCCCGGCCAGGATCGTCATCCTCGCATCGGGACAAGACCCTCATCCCCGCGTGCTCGAAGCGGGGATCCAGGAGGACCGTCGATCTTGGCATCCACCAGTCATCAGAATGCCCAAGGTTCCCACGCTGCTCGAATGCCCCACGCGGGGAAAGCGATCCCAAACGAGCAACCTTCCTGAATTACCGCATTCGCGGGAATGACGATCAGGGTGTTATCCGAGAGGGGCGACCTCCACGAATTGGCGAGAGTGGCGGGCACCCGTGTCAGATTCGTCGTCCCCGCGAATGCGGGGACCCAGGATGCATGTGCATGGCAAAGGGCGATGAAGCGCTGGAAGAGCTGGTACACGAGCGCAGGGCTGATCGCCGTACCTACGCTCCACGCGACTCTTGCGGTCAGTGGTGCGCCAGGATTCCCGGTTTCTCGGGCATGACGATCAAAGCGTAAGCATTCGTCATCCCCGCGCCGGCCAAGATCGTCATCCCCACGTGCTCGAAGCGGGGATCCAGGGTCTAGAGTTGATTGGTTCTGCCATAATAGCTCCCTTTGTCGCTCGACCTCGACCACCCCCGTCCCGCCCGGACTGGCTTCGTCTTCCGTGCATGCGGCCACGGCGATCCCATGTTGATCCTTGAACTTGGATCGTTTTCAGGGTATCCTCATCTCCGCGAGTGGCAAGAACGGACCAGGGGAGATGATGTGAGCGGTTCACGCCGAGCCGTTTGCGTCGGCAAAGCAGAGCCCGTCACGGGGCACATCAGCTGTGTCAAGACTCGGGATGATTACCATGCTCACAGCAGCGGCCCTATCGGGCTGCGGCCTGAGGAGCATCATTTCACCCTGCACCCGCCCGGTCGCCGGCGACAGCAGCATCATTTTCCGCGACAACTTCTCCAACGGATCGTGCGGCTGGGATCGTCTAGCCAACGACATGGTCGTGACCGACTATGCGGACGGCGTCTACCGCATCTACATCAACGACGTCAACAGCTACTATTGGGCCAACCCCGGCCGCAGCTTCACCGATGTGCGCGTCGAGGTCGAGGCCACCAAGGATGGCGGGCCGGACGACAATTCCCTGGGGCTCATCTGCCGCTCCCAGGGCCCGCAGGATTTCTATTTCGCGCTGATCTCGAGCGACGGCTTCGCCGGCATCAGTAAGATCAAGGGCGGAGAGCAATCCCTGTTATCGGGCGAGATGTTAGCGCCGGCGGATGCGATCCACCGGGGCAACAGCAAGAACACCATCCGCCTCGACTGCCTGGGTAATTCGCTGTCCCTGCTGGTCAACGGCACCCAGGTCGCTACGGTCACCGACTCCGACTTTGCCGAGGGCGATGTGGGTCTGATGGCGGGGACGTACGATACCCAGGGCACCGATATTCAATTCGATAATTTCGTCGTCCGCGCGCCGTAACCCGGCGCGCCACCGGTCTCTTGCAGCGGCCATCGCTGCTTGGCCGTACATCTCTCAGCGCCCGCCTCTGGCGGGCGCTGTTCGTTACGCGGCGGATATAATCCGGGGCGTGGCTGCGGCCTCACCCGCGCGGCCCAGGTGAGCGATGCGCGTCTTCTTCGATACGGTCGGCTGCCGGCTCAACCAAAGCGAGATTGATTCTCTCGCCGCCGAGTTCCACGTCGCGGGCGACGAGATTCTCGCGCGCCCCGCGCAGGCCGACGTGATTGTGCTCAACACATGTGCCGTGACGCGGGAGGCCGAGCGCGATTCACGCAGCGCCGCCCGCCGTCTGCACGCCCTGGCGCCGCAGGCGCTGCTCGTGCTCACCGGCTGCTGGGCCACACTCGCTGCAGGCGAGGCGCGCGCGTTGCCGGGCGTCAGCCGGGTGGTCGCGAATGCGGGCAAAGCGGCGCTGCGCGAGAGCCTCGCTGGCGGGCAGAGCGAGGCCGTTGCCGCCCACGCCCCGCCGCCTGCTCCGCGCCGGCGCACGCGCGCCTTCCTTAAAGTGCAGGATGGCTGCGATAGCCGCTGCACCTTCTGCGTCACGCGGCTGGCGCGCGGCGCCAGCCGCAGCCGGCCGTTGCTCGAAGTTCTCGAGGACGCGCGCGAGCTGCATGCCCGCGGCGCGCAGGAGATCGTGCTCACCGGCGTGCAACTCGGCGCGTATGGCCGGGAATGGGGCCGCGGACCGGCGCTGGAGGGCCTGCTGCGCGCGTTGCTCGACCAGACGGATGTGCCCCGCCTGCGCCTGTCATCGCTCGACCCGTGGGACCTGCCCGCCTCCTTCTTCGACCTGTGGTCCGACCCGCGGCTGTGCCCGCATCTGCATCTGCCGCTGCAATCCGGCGCGCCGGGCACGCTGCGCCGCATGGGCCGACGCATCACGCCTGAGGCTTACGCCCGCCTGGTCTTGGGTGCGCGACGGGCCATCCCCGATCTGGCCATCACGACCGATGTGATTGTCGGCTTCCCGGGCGAGAGCAGCCTCGAGTTTGAGCAGAGCCTGCGCCTCATTGAGGAAATGCGATTCGCCGACGTGCATGCCTTTCGATTTTCGCCGCGCCCGGGCACCGCCGCCGCGCACTTCGGCGAGCACCCGGCGCCGAACGAGGTGCGCGCGCGCATGGCCATGTTGCGAGAGGTCACCCAGGCCTCGTCCGATGCCTTTCGCCGCGCGCTGCTTGGGCGGACCCTGCCTGTGTTATGGGAACGCGAGCCTCATTCCACGCCCGACGGCTCGCAGTGGCACGGCCTGACGCACAACTTTCAGCGCGTGCAGTGCGCGGCGCGGACCGGCCTGGCCAACCGTATCCTCCCCACCCGCCTCGTCGCGCTCGAGGGCGGCGTCTTTCTTGGCCTCCCCGCCCCGGACCCGAGCGAGCCAGCCGTTTGTCAGGACTGACCATGGACTCCCACCCCGAGTGCGTCTTTTGCAGGATCGTGGCCCGCGCCGCACCGGCGCAGATTGTCCATCACGACGAGTGATTGACCGCCTTCCGCGACATCCACCCCGCGGCGCCGGTTCACGTGCTCATCGTCCCCAACCGTCACGTGGCGGGCCTGAATGAGCTGGCCGAGGCGGGCACCGACCTCGCCGCGCGGTTGCTGCTGGCCGCCGCGGATGTCGCCCGCCGGGAGGGCGTGCACGAAAGTGGTTACCGTGTGATCATCAACACCGGCGCCGAGTCCGGACAAATTGTTCTCCATCTGCACCTGCATCTCATTGGCGGCCAGCACATGCGCTATCCGATCGGCTGAGCCTGCCTGCCCACCACCTCGCCCAGGCGGTATAATCGCCCCCGATCTCGCAGAAAGGACCTTGGGCAGCGGAATGATCGACGTCAACGACTTGCGCAAAGGGGTTACCTTCGAATTCGACGGGCACCTGTACAAAGTTCTCGAGTACTCGCACAACAAGCCCGGCCGCGGGAATGCCACCATTCGCACCCGCGTGCGCGACCTGCGCACCGGCGGCACCATGGAACGCACCTTCCAATCCGGCGATCGTGTGCAGGACATCCGCCTCGACCACCACATGGCCACCTTCCTGTACGCCGACGAGAACTTTCTGTATTTCATGGACAGCCAGACCTACGAGCAATCGCCCCTCGCCCGGGCAGTGATCGGCGAGGGCGAAGGCTTCATTAAAGAAGGGCTCGAAGTCAAGCTCACCTTCTTCAACGGTGAACATCTGGATGTCGAACTGCCGGCTTCCGTCGACCTAAAAGTAGTCCAGGCCGACGTGGGGGTGAAGGGCGATACCGCGACCGGGGCCACCAAGTCTGTGACGACCGAAACAGGCCTCAAGGTGTCGGTTCCTTTATTCGTCAACGCCGGTGATGCGATCCGGGTGGACACGCGCAACGGGGCCTACCTGACCCGCGTGTGACCGCCGGGACCGGCCCCGGCGAGCAGCCCCGGCCGGCCTGCGCCGCACGCACGGACACTCCACGCGATGCGCACCCCTGCCGGCACAGAATGCCGCTACTACTTCGAGGACTACTTCCGCGGCCGCGATCGGCGCGAGTGCCGCCTGCTGCCGGCCGCGGCGGCGCATGAGTGGCGCCCGGAACTGTGTAGCCGCTGCCCGGTGCCGCCCATCCTGCTGGCCAATGCCTGCCCGAATCTCGTTCTCGCGGCCAGCGTGCGCACCACCTGGCTCGCCCTGGGGCGCCGCATGGAAATCACCGCCCGCTGCCGCAAGAGCGGTGACGTGGTGCGCGAACCGGAAATCGGTTGCGGCCAATGTCACCTCGAATTCGAGAAGATGCGCCTGGGGCCGGACTCCCGCCGATGATCTCGACGCTGCTTTGCGACCTCGATAACACGCTGCTGGCCAACGACATGCGGCGCTTCCTCAGGGCGTACCTGGCGCTGCTGGGCGAGCACCTGGCGGCCTACGCCGAGCCGGAACGCATGGTCGAAGCACTCATGGCGGGCACCCAAGCCATGCTGGCCAATGAGCGCCCCGAGCGGACGCTGCGCCAGGTGTTCGACGAGGTCTTCTACCCTTCGCTCCACCTCGACCCCCAGGCCGTGCGGGGGCCCCTCGAAGATTTCTACGTGCGGCACTTTCCAGAGCTGCGCATTCACACCCAACCCGTGGCCATGGCTCCCGAGCTGGTCCGCCTGGCCTTCGAGCGCAAGTGGAAGGTGGCGGTGGTGACCAACCCGCTCTTTCCTCGCACGGCCATCGAGCAACGTCTGGATTGGGCGGGCCTTTCGCCGCGGGCCAATCCCTTCGACCTGATCACGTCCTACGAGGAGTCGCACTTCGCCAAGCCGCACCCCGAGTACTTCGCCGAGGCCTTGGCCTACCTGGGCTCGCAGCCGGAGGAGGCATTGCTCGTGGGCGACGACCTGGAGATGGACATCCGCCCGGCGCAGCGCCTCGGCCTGCGCACATTCTGGGTGAGAGGCGAAACGCATCGTAGCGGTGACGGGAGGCTGAGCGCCGGCTCGCTGGCCGATTTGTATGAGGCGCTGCTCGAAGACGCGGACAGGTGCGGGCAGATCAACCCGCCCGACCCGATGGCCCTGCCGCACGTGCTGCGGGGTCATCTGGGCGCTGTGCTCACAGCCTTTGCCAGGTCTGCGGCATGGTCCATCGGTCCGCTCGACGCCGATTGGAGCCCCACCGAGATTGCCTGCCATCTACGCGACGTCGAACGCGAGATCACCCAGCCGCGCATCGAAATGCTCACCCGCAGCGAGAATCCTTTCCTTCCGGCAGTCGAATCCGACCTGTGGGCCGAGCAGCGGAACTATCGCGCGCAGGACGGCCCGGCCGCACTTCAGGCGTTTGTCGAGGCGCGCAGCCGGACGGTGGAGTTGCTGCATGGCCTGCCGCCGCAGACCTGGCAGCGTCCCGGGCGGCACGCCATCTTCGGTCCCACGACCCTGGCCGAGCAGGTCTCGTTTATCGCCCGCCACGATATGATGCACCTGGATCAGATGCACGCGCGGCCAGCGGACTGAGCCGTATGCACTCGCCCGGCGCCGCCCGTCATACCGCTTGCCCTCCCCCAGTCCTATGCTATAATCCATAAAACCCCACTGAACTGACCTCTGGAGGGAGGTGAGTCCTCAGCGCAAACACAGCGTCGATTCCGTATCGCCAGCGTATGCACCCGACCTTTGTGAGGGAGGAAGAGAATGAAACGCCTGATCCGGATTACGACCGCGCTCCTCGCGCTCAGCCTGATGGTGGCTGCCTGCCAGACCGCGGCCCCCACCGCGGCGCCCGATCTCATGGCCGATGTCTTATCTCGCGGCGTCTTGCGCATCTCGACCGATCCCAACTACGCGCCACAGTCATTCCTCAACGACCAGGGCCAGCTCGACGGCTTCGATATCGATGTGGCCAAGGAAGTCGCCAAGCGCCTGGGGGTCAAGGTCGAGTTTGTGACCCCCGACTGGGATACCATCACCTCCGGCCACTGGGGCGACCGCTGGGATGCCTCCATCGGCTCGATGACTCCTACCGAAGAGCGCGCCCAGGTCCTGTGGTTCACCGAACCCTATTACTATTCGCCCGCGCAGTTCGCCGTGCTGGAAGGTTCAGCCCTGACCAAGGTGGAGGAGCTGAATGGCAAATCGATCTGCGCCGCGGCGGCCACCACGTATGAATCCTACCTGCAGAACGACGCCAGCCTGACCCTGGTCGGGGAGAAGATCATCTATCAGGTGACCGGGGCTCAGGTCGTCACCTACCCCACCGACCAGGAGTGCGCGCAGGCGTGGGCCGCCGGCCGCATGGATTTCGAGGCCTGGTTGACAAACTCCACGACCATTTTTGGCGCGCGGGAAGGCGGCATCAAGGTCAAGAACCTCGGCGACCCGGTGTACTACGAGGGTCTAGCCGTGGCCATCGATAGGACCGCCAGCAAGGATCCCACTTCCCTGGTGGCCAAGCTGAGCGAAATCATCACGGCCATGCGCACGGACGGCACGCTCAGCAACCTTTCGATGAAGTGGTACAAGGTCGATCTGGCGCGCAAAGTTGGATAGTGACCCTGTCTTACTGACGAACCGCATAGACCTGCCAGGAGCCGGGTTTTCCTCCCGGCTCCTGGACCATCCCCCGCTGCTGAACGCTCCCGTGGGCTCAGCCAACAATGGACAACTCAACTGATCCTGCACTTGTAGGTCGGAAGGTCGAAAAGCAGGTGTCTGAGCACGTGCGGCGGCGCGCCGCGCGCTTTTCGGCCGGCAACCTCGCCTCGTGGGCCGTACTGCTCCTGGCGTTGGGCGGATTGATGGGCGCCATCCGCCTCGACTTGAGCTTCATGCTCAAGTGGGTGCCGTTCATCGCCGGCTACACTACCATCACCTCGGTGCTGGTGCCGATGGGCATCCTGCTGCTGGGCACGGCGGCCATCGGCTTTCCGGCCCGGCGCTGGATGGCCGTCGGAGCGACCGCACTGGTCGGCTTCACCTCCTTGTGGATGCTGGTCGGCGGCGTGATCCTGCTCACCACGCCCGGCACCATCCCGGGGGTGAATGCCGAAAGCGCGGCAACGCTGGGCCGCGCGGTTTCAGCAAGGCGTTTGATCGTGGCCGGCGTGCTGATGCTGGCCGGCGCGGGTCTGGCTTACATCGCGCGCGGTGAACCCAAACGGCGGCGGCGCATCATGCTGCCGTTGCTGGTGCTGGGCGGCATTCTCTTTATCGCCGGCCTGGGCTCGCAGTCACTGTCGGTGAACACCAGTACTGACCCACTGCTCTCAGTGCCCATCCCCTTCGTCGAAGGCGTGGGCCTGACCATCGGCATCTCGCTGCTCTCGATCCTGTTTGCCATGGGCCTGGCGCTGCTGGGCGCCTTAGGGCGGCTCTCGCGCTTCCCTCCCTTCTACGCCATGGCCACATTTTACATCTCGCTCATCCGCGGCACGCCGCTGGTGGTGCAGATCTTCTTCGTTTTCCTCGCGCTGCCGCAGATCGGCCAGGCCCTGCATGTCACCTGGCTGACGTGGGACCCGGTGCCCTCGGGCATCTTCGCCCTGTCACTCAACTACGGCGCCTACATGACCGAGATCTTCCGCGCCGGGATTCAGTCCATCGGCAAGGGGCAAACCGAGGCGGCCTATGCCCTGGGCATGACTGCGCGCCAGACGATGCAGCGCGTGATCTTGCCCCAGGCGGTGCGGCTGATCATCCCGCCGGTGGGCAATGAGTTCATCGCCATGCTCAAGGATTCATCACTGGTCTACATCATGGGCGTGTGGGAAGTTCTCTTCCGCGCCCAAAAGGTGGGCCGGCAGTACTTCCACAGCATGGAAACCCTGTTCGTGGCGGCCGTCTTCTACTGGATGCTGACCATGGTTTTCTCGGCGTTCCAGGAACGCCTGGAGCGGCGCATGGCGCGAGGCGAACGATGAGCGAACCCGTCATTCACATCCGCAACCTGCACAAGTTCTTCGGGCGGCTGCACGTGCTGCGCGACGTCTCGTTCGATGTGTACCCGCGCGAGGTGGTGGTGATCATCGGGCGCAGCGGATCGGGCAAATCCACCCTGCTGCGCTGCCTCAACTGCCTGGAGGAACCCTCCTCGGGCGAGATCATCGTCGACGGCATCCGCGTCTGCGCCGAAGACGGGCACGTGCCGCGCGCCTTCCGCGACGCGGTGCGCGATATCCGCCTGCGCACGGGGATGGTCTTTCAGGATTTCAACCTGTTCCCCCATCTGACCGCGCTCGAAAACGTGATCGAAGCCCCGGTCACGGTCAAGAACCGCCCCCGCGAACAGGCGGCGCGCGTCGGCGAGACGCTGCTCGAAAAAGTGGGGCTGCTCTCTAAGCGCGACGAGTACCCCTCCCGCCTCTCGGGCGGGCAGAAGCAGCGCGTGGCGATCGCCCGCGCGCTGGCCATGGAACCCAAGGTGATGCTCTTCGACGAGCCCACCTCGGCCCTCGACCCGGAACTCATCGGGGAGGTGCTGGATGTGATGAGGAACCTGGCGCGCGAAGGCACGACCATGATCGTCGTCTCGCACGAAATGGGCTTTGCGCGCGATGTGGCGGACCGGGTGGTGTATATGGATCAGGGCATTCTGGTGGAAGACG
>Ga0315274_10002364_pt1 | contig 28558 bp, 20 predicted proteins | sample YL17G02_20_MG_FD_203700 | JGI IMG/M metagenome (GOLD analysis project Ga0315274, IMG submission 203700) | Sediment microbial communities from Yellowstone Lake, YNP, Wyoming, USA - YL17G02_20 | ecosystem: Environmental > Aquatic > Freshwater > Lake > Sediment | place: USA: Wyoming | collected...
GTGCATACCTATCCAGAGGATGAGGTGGTTGCCATCACGGCCACGCCCAACGCGGGGTACGAGTTCGATCACTGGACGGGCGACGTGGCCGACCCCAACGCGGCGAGCACCACGGTGACGATGGACGGGGACAAGACGGTGACGGCTCACTTCTCGCTGATCCCGGTGACCTACGAGTTGACCATGGCGGTGGACCCGGCCGGAGGTGGGACGACAACCCCGGCGGTAGGCGTGCATACCTATCCAGAGGATGAGGTGGTTGCCATCACGGCCACGCCCAACGCGGGGTACGAGTTCGATCACTGGACCGGCGACGTGGCCGACCCCAACGCGGCGAGCACCACGGTGACCATGGACGGCGACAAGACTGTCACCGCACACTTCTCCGTGCTCGTCACTCCCCTGCTTGCTGACACCGACTTTGACGCCAGCACTGATAGTGCGGACCTGCGGGCCAACAGTCCTGGCCAGGACTGGTACGAAAGCCGGGCGGATGTTCCAGGACTGCTGACGCTGGATACAGGGACTGTCGGCGACAATGGGTCGAAGAAGGCAAGGCTCGACAATTACGGAGTTGCCGGCAACGCCTATCTCACTCAGGACTTCAATGAGGCCCAGTCTGGTCTATTCGTGGTCAGTATGGACGTTTATGTTGACCGGATTGAGGATAGGACCAACTATGACCGCACGGGTCACATCTACATCGGCTATGAAGATGCGGGTGGCAGCGGGCCAAACTCGACCAGCAATGAGCGGTTCGTGTTCATGGCTTTCTATGACAGCACACCCGGCACTAGCGGGAATGACGTTGTCTTGAAGGCAAGGACGTCGTCAGCACAGGCATACGCTACGACTTCTCAGTGGACGACTGTTGCCACAGGTCTGAGTTACGACACGTGGCACACCATCAAGATTGAATGTGACGTTGCCAGCCGCACCTACGACGTCTATGTGGATGACCTGCTCACGGGTAACGACATACCAGCCTATTCCGGGTATGCTTCGAGTTCCGTAACGCACATCAGCTTTGTTGCGGACAGCGATGGCAGGGGAACCTTCTATGTGGACAACGTCGGGACAATGTATACGCTGATTATGGCAGCAGATCCAGCAGAGGGTGGGACGACCGAGCCCCCTGTCGGTGCGCATGTCTACTCGGAGGGTCAAGTTATCGCCATCACGGCCACGCCCAGCGTGGGGTACGAGTTCGACCACTGGACTGGTGACGTAGCCGGCCCAACGCGGCGAGTACGACGCTGGTGATGGATGGGGACAAGACCGTCACGGCCCACTTTGTACCGGTGGGCGTGCCGACCTGTGTGACTATCCAGCGGGGCACCTTGGGTGAGGTGGCGGATGGCTTTATCTGGCAAGCTCGCCCCACTGAGGGCAACTTTGGCGCTGCGGACTTCCGCTCCCCCACCAGCGCCGTTGATCGCTACATCAGTAGCGAGTATAGTAGTGTCAGCAGGCGGCCCTGGCTGGAGGTGTGCTACGTCGCGCCGTAGATTGGAGGCACGGCTGCTGAAAACTTAGCACTCGGTCAGACAGCAAAGCCTCCTTCCACGTTGGCAAGGAGGCTTTGCTGGCATCGTAGGCTCCATTGCTTCGACGTTGCTCAGACCAGCGTGAAGAATCTCTTAGAAATATCCATGAAAGGTGCCAGACACTTGACAGACGCATAGATATAGTGCTATACTAATACTGGAATCATGAATGTCCCGGCATACCATTGTTTTGGGATAGATTCTAGCGAAGGAGGGTTCGGAATGGAATAAGAAGCCGCTGCCCATCGAGAATAAAGGGTGGCAGCTTGTTGCTTGTCATAAAGCAGATCAAGTCGCGTAGATTTTTGACATAACTGTCTCCGTTCGGCGGTCTCTACTGGGCAACGGGCAGCCCGGGTACCTGTACAGCCGACTTTCATCACAATCTCAGGTATTGCTGTTTCCTCGCCGAGAGCCCTGGTACTAGAACTCTCATGGTAGGCCCTGCATGGCAGGCGATCAGGCTTATGGGGATTTCTGCCCTGTGAGCTGTTTTTGTTTTCTATGCCCTTCGCTCCAGGATAGGCAGGCAGACGGCTTGTAGAAGTTTGCGTGTACCGGGCGTTGAAAACCGCAGATACTTTTAGGATATTCTTAACGCTGGATTGACGTTTCGCTGCTATAATACAGCAAATGGGGGGGGTACTGCACTAAAACTGGGGTTTTTCAGCCATGTTTGGCGGGGTACCTGGACTTGCGATACCGGTTAGTGGGGCACCTGTGCAGCCTGTTACGCTACAGTTTGTAGGCATTGCCGTCTTATTGCTGAAGGCTCGGACATTGAACTCGTATGTTGAGCCCTGTATGCATGTGACTGGACTCACGGGGGACCCCTTTCCGTGAGTCTTGTCTGTTCTCCTCCCCCCCCCCCGTTCCAAATATGACATTCGTCCGAAACTGGTAATGTCCAGATTGGATCCACTGGGCCTGTAATAAGGCATAGTATGGATCAAGGAAAGAGGTTAGAGGTGATTTTGCGGCGTTCTCTCTGTGCAAAGGTACTTCTTGGCTTACTCTTTCTGGTCACAGGCTGTCGTCAAGCCGACGTTCCTCCTGTCGCTCCTACTTCTGTTTCAACGCTTGGAACAACCAGCCTCGCTTACGTCGTGCAGCGGGGCAGTGTGACGAAGATACTGGAGTTCAGCGGGCGCATTTCACCGGTCGAGGAAGTGCCACTCTACTTCAAGATCGGCGGCTACGTGAAGCGAGTTCTTGTCCAGCCAGGCGACCAGGTCAAAACGGGCGACTTGCTGGCCGCATTGGAGGCCGAGGCAGAAGCTGAAGGCCCGCAGAATCAGATCGTTCTGGCAGAGTTGAATCTGGCTGTTGCCCAAGCTGGACTGTCTCAGGCCGAAGAAGCCAATGCCTATGCCATTACTCAGGCTGAACTATTGCTGGTGCTGGCCCAGGAACAACTGGCCCGCGCCAGGGCTCTTCGGGCCACCTTTACCGCTGCTACCGTCCACGCGCGCGTCGGTCTGGAGCAGGCAGAAGACCAGGTGGCGCGGGCCGAGATCGCATACCAACAAGCGTTGGCTCGCCCCTGGGAGCCAACAGAGGTGCGTGATGGGCAGGCTTTCGTTCTCCAGCAAGCCCGATGGATCCTGGAAATGGCTCAGGCCGATCACGACCTGGCCGTCGCCAACGAAGAGGTCTACCAACGCGATCTCAAGATCGCGGAAATTGCCGTCAAACAGGCCGAGGCGCAGTTGACCGAACTGAAGAAGGGCGTGGACCCGGTGTTGGCCATTAATGTACAGCAAGCGCAGCAAGTGTTGGACTGGCTAAAAGAGAGTTCGCAAATCGTCGCCCCAGTGGATGGTGAGGTCATCTCCCTCTCCCTTTATCCTGGCCGGCCTGTTGAACCGTTTAGGACGTCCATCACCATCGCTGACCTGTCGGCCATCGAGGTGAGTGCTCCGCTCTCCAACGACCAGTTGGAAGAAATCACTGAAGGGCAGGAGGCTATCGTTGCCCTCAGCGTTCACCTGGGCCGGACCTGGACTGGCATCGTCCGCCGTCTGCCCTATCCCTACGGCACGGGCAGTAGCATCGAGAGTCCGGCCAGCCCAGACAATTCCACCCGTATCAGCCTGGAAGGTGACCTCAGCGAATTGAAGCTGGGCGACCTGGTCCGCGTGACCATCGTCCTGGAGGGAAAAGATGATGTGCTCTGGCTCCCGCCAGATGCGATTCGTACATTCCAGGGCCGTAGCTTCGTCATCGTGCAGGATGGTGAACGCCAGCGGCGCGTGGATGTTGAGCTTGGTATCGCGGGCCAAGATCAGGTGGAGATTCTGAAAGGGCTTGAGCAGGGCCAGGTTGTCGTTGCTCCTTAACGCGCGTCCGTTTGCGCGCGACGATAGCAGCCGTCTGCGGCTCGCTGCAGGAACACTACTCGCGAAGGGAACTCTATGGAACTCGGAAAGATCTTTCAAACCATCCGGAAGCGACTTGTGCTAATTGTACTTGGCACGCTGGTGGTCTCCGTCGTTGCCTTTGTGGTGAGCAGGAACATGGAGCCCATCTATCAGGCCAAAGTGACTATGATGGTCAATCAATCAGCCAGTACGCCTCTTGCAGATTACACCTCTCTCATAGTGGGGGAGGATTTGGCTATGACCTACAGCAGTCTGCTCAAAACCCGGCCGCTTCTGGAAATCGTGATCGCCAACCTCGGTCTGGATCTGTCCCCCGATGATCTTACAGAGGAAATGCTTGGTACAAACCTGATTCCCGAGACCCAGTTGCTAGAGTTGACCGTGGAAGACACCGATGCACAACGGGCCAGCAATATCGCCAATGAAATTGCCTTTACGTTCATATCTTTACACAACACTGAGAAGCAGCTCCAGAACGTTGTGGCTCTCGAACAGGATGTGGTAGCGCAAATGGCGAGTCTAATGGAACTCGTCGAGTATAACCAGGCGGCCATTGACCAATCGCGCATCTCTGCCGGCCTGTTGACGGCAGAAGAGTCAAACCTCTTGCAGGCCACGCTGTCCAACCAGCAGCTCGCTTACGCCGCTCTCCTGGGCACTTATCTGAGCGTTCGACTCACTCAGGCACAGTTGCTTGACGTGTCTGTGGTCGAGCCGGCGGTTCCTCCAGCAGAGCCGATCCGACCCAGCATACCGATCTATACTTTTCTGGGTGCTTTCGTGGGTCTCGTATTCAGCGTAGGATCGGCCTTTCTGACAGAATACCTGGACCGTTCGTTCGAGACCAGCGATGACGTCGGTCAGATTCTTCCCTTGCCGATGTTGGGTACGATTCCTCGATTCCAGGCCGACGGGCATGGGAGTACACTGGTGGCATCAACCGCTCTCCTTTCTCCCGCTTCCGAGGCTTACCGCACAATGCGGACCAACATTCGCTTTGCCAGCGTTGACGAACCAGTGAAAACTCTGCTCGTCACGAGTGCAGAACCAGGAGCGGGTAAGACGACCTTAACCGCTAACCTGGGTATCGTATGTGCTCAGGCTGGACTCAAGGTCGTACTGATAGACACGGACTTGCGGAAACCTGCTCTCCACAGACTGTTCCATCTGAGGAATGGCACGGGTTTGACCGATCTCTTGTTGGGCGATGTCCAGGATGTCGAGGAATGTATGGTCAAGACAGAGATTGATGGTCTGCACCTGATCACCAGTGGTTCGATCCCCCCCAATCCTTCAGAACTGCTGGGTTCCAAAATGATGGAGACTGTCCTGGCTAACGTCCAGGACAGCGTAGATCTCGTCATACTGGACACGCCCCCCACATTGCCGGTGACCGACGCAGCGGTTCTGGCCCCCAGGGTGGACGGTGTGATTTTGTTGATTGAAGCCAAGCAAACGTCCCACGAAGCGGCCCGCCAGGCCTGGGAGGCCCAACGGCGCGTAGGCGCGAAGATTTTGGGTGTCGTGCTTACCAAGGCCAGATTGGAGCATAAGGCATACTACTACTATGCTGAGGAAGCGCGACCCGCCCAACGCCCGCTATGGAGACGTTGGTTGGAGATCTCTAAGAGAGTTGGCCTCCGCATTCTGCAGCGGAGACACAGGTGAATTGGTCAGAATGCCAGATTTGTGCCAAGTCCCGGTTGATCATGATCACACGGCGTTAGACCAGGGGTCGCGCTCTCCGTGGATCTCTGCGGGCGACCTGGGATACCTGATCGCTCTGATCCTGGCGACAGGACTGAACATGCTCCCATCTGCCGTGCGGGCTGGTTTCATCCGCTGGCTGAGCCGGGTGGCGGGGACGATTTGGTATGATACAAATCAGCAGGTCGTGCGTCGTGTGCGGCATCACATACAGGTTCTGTTCTCAGGTCCACAGAGAACGCTAGAATCGTTGGTGCGTGGCCACCTTATCCTGGCCAGTTGGAATGCTTTCATCATTAATCTGCTGCCTTCGTTGCACGATGAGCATCTGGATCGCTTGCTGCAGATTGAGGGTCTGCATTATCTAGACGAATATCGAAAACAGGGCGAGTCAATACTGCTGTTGGGCGCTCATTATGGAACCTATGGCTTTGCAGTCGCGGCCGCATTGTCTGCCCAGGGTTATTCGGTGTGGCTGGTAGGGTATGGAGATCGCTATTCTCCGCCACCGCGAACGAGTCATATCTACAAGAAGCTTTACTGGCCTCGAGTCCAGCGTCTGAATCGCCGGGTTAGAATGACCACCGTTGACCCTGAAAGGGAGTGCCACCAGGACCTGGTCGAGATTCTGCAATCCAAGCCCGACATATGCTACCTGTTGCCAGACCAATACTTTATTGTCCATCCTGGTCAGCATGCTCCTTCACATCTGGTGCCGCTAAGGCTTCTGGGTCGCACGGTCTACCTGGACGTCACCGGGGTGCAACTGGCCAAACAGATGGGCGCCCAACCACTTACGGCTATCCCTGTACGAGATGGCAACCGGCAGCGCGTTTTGATTGAACCTTTGGAGTGGGCCAGCAATGAAACGGCAGTGACGGATATTGCTCAGGATCTGCAGCTTTATCTGGCACGTCTTGAGCAGCGTTTGGTGGAAGACCCTGCTCTGTGGCGCGATTTGCGCCGTGTTGACCTGCTGCCCCGCATGGGAATATTCGAGGGCGAGGCATTCCTACGCCGGCCCTTGGAAGGATGACATCCTGAGCCTGTCGAAGGATAGGACTTTGAGTACATCTGCCCACAGCGTCCCTGCCGGATTGTCTCTGCGAGCCAATTTCTCGTGGACATTTGTCGGCAATGTTGTATACGCCGCGTGTCAATGGGGCATGTTGGTCGTGCTCGCCAAGTTCGGGTCACCGGAGATGGTGGGCAAATTTGCTTTGGGTCTGGCAGTGGCGACGCCGATCCTGGCATTCGCCACGTTAAAAACACGGCTCGTCCAGGCCACCGACGCCAAACGTGAATATAGGTTTGGGGACTATCTTAGCTTACGACTAATCACCACGCTGTTGGCCTTGTTGGTCGTCGCTGGGATCGCACTAGTGTCAGGCTACCGCCAGGAAACGGTGCTGGTTGTCCTGGCGATGGGGATTGCCAAGTCCTTCGAGTCCATTAGTGATGTGTACTACGGATTGCTCCAGCAGCACGAACGAATGGATCGAATCAGCAAGTCCAAGATGATCAGGGGGCCTTTATCGCTGCTTGGTTTGGGTGTGGGGGTCTATCTGACAGGCAGCGTCTTCTGGGGGACAGTGGGTTTGGCTGTTGCCTGGGCTGCGGTATTAGTCGGCTATGACATCCGGAGTGGCGCGTTGATACTCCGGCTGGCACCGGGACAGAGTAGCCTGGTATCTGGCAGGAGTGACGAGCAGGAATCGCTGCGTCCGCGTTGGGAGATGAGAACTCTAGCCAGACTGGCATGGCTTGCGCTGCCGCTTGGTATTGTAATAACGCTGGACTCGCTCAGGACCAGCATCCCTCGCTACTTTCTCCAGATGCATTTGGGAGAGGCTGAGTTGGGCATTTTTGCTGCGATGGCCTACTTGAGACAGGCTGGTAATATCGTGTCTGTTGCCCTGGGACTCGCGGCCTGCCCGCGCATGGCCAAGTATTACGCGGCGAGGAACGGCTCTGCATTCCGAAGGTTACTCCTCAGGCTGGTCGGCATCAACGCGCTGCTCGGCGCGCTAGGTGTGCTGGCGGCGGTCGTTGCCGGGCGCGAGATTCTGACATTCCTCTATCGGCCCGAGTATGCAGGGCGTCAGGATGTGTTTGTGGTGTTGATCGTGGCGGCGGGGATTGACTTTGTAGGTACGGCCCTGGATTACGGGATGACTGCAGCCAGGTATTTCCGAGTTCAGGTGCCCTTGTTTGCTGCCATTACGGGCGCCACGATCCTGGTTTGCCTGTGGCAGGTCCCATCGGCCGGGCTGCGTGGAGCGGCCCTGGCGGTACTCGTCGCCACGGTTGTCTATGCTGGAGGCAGCCTGGCCGTCGTCCTGCATGCCTTGCGTGCGCTACACCGGCATCGGGCAGAAGATGAGCCCTTTGAGAGATTAAGCACGAGCCAAGTATAGACCAGGTGATTGGAGCCCAACAAATGATCGTTAGCGTTGCGATTGACCATCGGTTTAGCCGTACACCCGCCGGGGCAATGTGGACGATGACGTCATTCACTTACTCGTTCTGGAAGCGTTACCTGACCGTTTTCGACCATGTGCGTGTGGTCGCCCGTGTGCAGGAGGTCCCTTCGGTTCCTCCTAACTGGACACGGTGCGACGGTGAAGGGGTTTCCTTTGTCGCCGTGCCTTACTACCACGGCCCGTTGCAGTATCTTCGGCGGGTGCGGCAGGTCCGACGGGCCGCCAGGGATGCCATTGGTGCCAGCGATGCTGTGATTTTGCGCGTTCAGGGGCAGATATCCTCGTGTCTGAGGCCATGGTTGCGCCGGACGGGTCGTCCCTACGGCGTAGAGGTGGTGGGTGACCCCTATGACGCTTTCGCGCCCGGTTATGTTACGCACCCGCTCCGCCCATTCTTGCGTTGGTGGTTCCCCCGCCGGATGCGGGAACAAGTTGCTGGCGCTTGTGCGGCTGCCTATGTCTCAGAGCACGCTCTTCAGCGCCGGTATCCGCCAGCGCCGGGTGCATTCTCGACCCACTATTCGAGCATCGTGTTGCCTGATGCAGCCCTGGTGTCTGCCCCCCGCTCGTCGCAGCGGGGCAAGCGCACATTCACCCTGATCATCGTGGGTACAATGGACAACCTCTCCAAGGGTCCAGACGTGCTGATTGACACTGTCGCTGCCTGTGTGCGGGAAGGGTTAGATCTCAGGTTGATCCTGGTTGGGGGTGGCAAGTACCAACAGCAATTGGAGGCCCAGGCCGCGGCGCCGGGGCTAGATGGACGCGTTCGTGTTCTGGGCTGGCTACCTGCTGGAGAAGCCGTGCGGACCCAGTTGGACCAGGCGGACCTTTTCGTTCTGCCCTCCCGCCAGGAGGGCTTGTCCAGGGCGACGATCGAAGCCATGGCTCGGGCGTTACCCTGTATCGCCACCACGGTGGGCGGCACCCCGGAACTGTTACCACCTGAGGATATGGTGCCTCCTGGCGATGTGCCTGCCCTGGCACGCAAAATTCGGGAGGTGGCGACAAACCCGGAACGTATGGCTCGTATGTCGGCTCGTAACCTGGAGAAAGCCAGGGAGTATAGAGAAGAAGTCTTGTCTGAGCGGTGGGCCGCTTTCTATCGCTATGTGCGGGAGAGAACGGAAGCGTGGCTGGAGACTGACATCGGTACAAGGGTGTGAAGCGGGAGTATACGGCAGGAGGATGCCAAGGAGAGAACGGTGAAAAGGTGTTCTAGGTGTATCCTTCCCGAAAGCTATCCAAGATAAGTTAGAAGGGAAGGTATGATAACTAGGGAACGTGCATTAGAGCGACTGGAAAGCGACAATTACTTGTCGAGGCAGTTCTTGCATACGAATCAAGCATCTGAGAGCAGGAGCCAGATAGGCTTGTGGCTCTTGGTGCTGTTGGTGTGCATATTGCCGCTTGAGCACTGGAGGTTCCCCTTCAATGTGAAACCGTCCGACTTCGCACTGATACTGTTGACGTTGTATGGCCTCTGGAGAGCAGGGCAAACACATCAGCGCCTCGACTTTCCTTTGATATTGCCCATATGGACAATTCTACTTTCCAGCTTGTTTGCAACGCTAGTGGGATTGGGGAGTCCCGACAGCGTGATAGCAATTGTGCAGGAAATCTACATATTTACCTGGTTCATCGTCCTGACGAACGTCCTGAAAGCGCTGTCATTGTCCGATCTGGATCGGCTGATGAAGATCTGGAGTGTGATCGCCTGCCTGGTATCTGTCACGACGGTGATGGGTATGTTGCGCATTGGGCCCAGTATGTTTTACAGGTCTAGTTACGAGGAGGTCACTGCGGACCTTATCCGGGCAACAGGCACCTTCGATAACTCTAATTCCGCTGCAGTGTATATTTCCATCAGTTTATTCATATTGCTGGGGACTTCCTGGCCCTTATGGCTCCGCTCAGTGTTGGGAATGTGGCTTTTTGTCGGGATGTTTGGCACCGGGTCCAATGGTGCATTGTTCTCGACGCTGGGCGGTCTCGTGCTCTTTGTGGGAGTGTATCTGGCTTTGCAGAATCGTCGAGACATCAAGCTATTGCTCGCTGCCATCGGCATAGGAGTAGGCATAGCTGCCGTAGCTTTGCTCATACTCGGTCTTGCATCCCCGCTCTTGTCTGGAGCTAGATTCGACATGCGCTCCCCATTGTTGTCCAACACCCTGGGACGGCTGTCTCACGCCGTGAGCAGACGAATTGACATCCTCACGTGGGCCTGGAAGGCCTACAGGCGTCACCTTTTGGGCACAGGCCCTAATGTCTTCGGCTCCGGCTTGCACAACGATTACGCGGCCTTTCTGTTTGAACGAGGTCCAGTGGGTTTCGTTGCTTGGTTGTGGATGATCGGAGCAGTGCTACTAAGTGCGTTGCAAGCAGCAAGCCAACTCGCCAACAAACATCAGCGCTCGCAAGTGTTGCTCTTGGGCGCTGGCTTCTTGGCCTGTGCTGTGAACGCACTATCGCACGAGGTTTCTCACATGCGCCAGGTATGGATGCTGATGGCGTTTCTCTTCGCCCTGACCTACGCGCGCTCAGTGCAACGGGCAGATGGCTGCTCCGGTAGTACGGAGACAGACAACGAGAGGAGTTGGCATGACCTCAGGCAGGCAAAACCAGGTGGCGTGGCAACGCCAGCCCCATAATCGCGTGCGTCGTCTCAGGCTGGTTTCTCCTTGTGACGTCACGTATGCACTTGCGGCGCTGTTCCTCAGCGGTATGCAGTTGATTCCGCCGTCTCTGCGTGTCTGTGTGATCAACCGTGTCTGCGAATCCCTGTCCGGCTTCCTGTACACCGTCAACGCCCATTCCACGCGTACGATTCGCCAGAACCTCAAGGCCGTGTCGGGCCGCGGCAGTCCGTCGGACGGTATCGCGGACGGCGTCGTAGCCGCCCCCAGGGACGGGGGCTACGAGCGATTCAACCGGGGGGCGGACGGTGTCGAGAGGGACGTACGCCGGCTGTTGTCCATGACGATATGGAACTCGCTGGTCATCCATGCGTTGCCCGCGCTTACCAAACAACAGATCGTGAATCTGGTACCGGTAGATGGATTGTCTTGCCTGGACGACCATCTGGCCGCGGGCCGTCCCGTGTTGGTATGGTGCTATCACTTTGGTGTTCACCATCTGATTGTCGCTGCTCTACTGCATGCACGGGGCTATCCAATCCACGTCGTTGCCCACGCGCTCCACATGCCGGCCGGGGCCAGTGTCTTCCAGCGTTTCTATCTCCGTCGCCTGCAACGCATCAGTGGTCAGTTTCCGATGATTGATCCGCAAGAAGGCCCAGAGCGCACTATGCTGGATGTGTTCCGCAGCAAGCAGTGCCTGTGCATTACGCCGGACTATATGATTCCAGAGGCACAGCCGCGGTCAGCGTTCGAGGTGCCCGTTGATTTCCTGGGTCACAGGGCTTGTCTGCACACGGGAGGTCTCCGCCTGGCGAAACGGTTTCATGCCGGCGTAGTCACGATTCTTTCGGTGCAACAGGATGACCACGAGCGGCGGCTGATCGTGGAACCGTTTGACCTGCCTACCGTTGGCTTCACACCGGTTGAACTGCAGCGTGACTTGCAGATGTGCATGCAGCGCCTGGAGGCTCAGGTTCTGGCATACCCATGTCTGTGGTGGGACCTGAAAAGGGATGATTTGTTGGAGAGGCTAGAGGTGATTCCCTGTGATGACCAGCCTGCATAGGCAGACGACGACGTGCTCCGCTCCGTGCGCCGCATGGGACAGGTAAGCATGAGTATCAAAGTAGCCCACATGATGAATCACGACATTGCACTGCGCGTTCATGGGCGCAATTACTTCGCTTATCTACGGGAGCGTGGCTATGACGTTCACGCCATCTGTTCACCAGGAGAATTTGTGAAGGGGGATATGGTTACTGACACGGGTGTCGTAGTCAAGGCGATCTCCTTTCCACCGCGTTACACGCCAGGGCAGGACCTCAAAACGCTGGTGCAACTGGTGTGCTACCTTCGTGAGCAAGGATACGACATCGTGCACACGCATACGGCCAAGCCGGGCCTGTTGGGCCGCATCGCAGCCCGGCTGGCCGGTGTACCCATTGTGATTCACACCGTACACGGTTTTCACTATTGGCTGGGGATGAGCGACCTGGAGAAACGCTTGTTCGTCTGGCTGGAACGGTTTGCGGCCCAGTTCTGCGATTTGCTGTTGTCGCAAAACCGGGAGGACATTGGGTTCGCCGTGCGTGAGCGGATCTGCTCGCCGGAGCAGATTCACTTCTTGGGCAATGGGATAGACGTCACCCGCTTCCGGCCAGATGCGGTGAGCCCGGACGCAGTGGCTGCCAAGCGCCGTGAACTGGGCATCGCTCCTGACGAGAAGGTGGTGGGGATGATCGGTCGCCTGGTGCGCTTGAAGGGGTATCACGAATATGTGCAGGCAGCCCGATTGTTAAAGGAGCGCGGGGAGAGGATCAGGTTTCTGGCGATTGGAGTGGCGCAAGATCAGGCCTCGGTCGTTTCACCGGGAGCGCTGATCTCTCAGTATGGGTTGCAGGATACGATGCAGTTTCTGGGGACGCGCCACGACATCCCCGAACTGATCGCGGCGATGGACGCGGTCGTGTTGGCCTCGTATGCCGAAGGCATCCCACGGGTGCTGCTGGAGGCCGCCGCCATGGGTAAGCCGGCGATAGGTACCGACGTGCGCGGCACACGTGAGGTGATTGTGGATGGCGAAACTGGCTACCTGGTCCCGCCGTGCGACGCGCTGGCCTTGGCCGAGGCGATCAGTCGCCTGTCGGCGGACCCGGCCCGCAGGCGCGAAATGGGTAGGGCAGCCCGCCGGCGGGCCGAGGCCCACTTTGACGAACGGTGCTACTTTTGGCGAACAGACCGCGAGTACCGCCGTTTGATTGAGGTCAAGTTGTCAGCCTCTCATCTGCGAGGGCTCAAGGCGCTGCCGTTGGAGGCCGGGCAATTGCCTGTCTAAGGGTGCAGAGGGGATCTTGTGTGAAGCCTAGAACAGCAGCAGTCAAACGAGCGATTGACATTGGGGTGTCGTTGATAGGGCTCGTCTTGTTAGCGCCCGTGATGATCATCATCGCGATTCTGATCAAGCTGGACAGCCGCGGCTCAGTGTTCCATTCAAGCCAGCGCGTGGGGCAGAATGGGAGGCTGTTCACCATGTACAAATTCCGCTCCATGTATGTGGATAGTCCCGTCATGCGAAATTCCGATGGGTCTATGCGGGTGGACAAGTGTGATTCACGAATAACGCGCGTCGGTCGAATGCTACGTTTGGGCTTCGACGAATTACCGCAGCTATTCAACGTCATCATAGGGGACATGAGCCTGATCGGCCCCCGTCCCGATCCCTTGGAGGCACTTGCCTACTACTGCGCGGAAGACTGGCGCAGGCTTTCGGTGCTGCCGGGCATGACCGGCCTGGCTCAAATCGCTGGGCGTACCGACATCTCCTGGCGGGAACGGCAAAAGTACGACATTGAGTACGTCGAGCACCGGTCGCTGTGCCTGGACTGCAAGATCGCTTTCTATACAATATTCGAGTTCATCCCACCCCTTCGCAACTGGCGTTTTCAGAGACAGGCGCGTCCTTTTGATCAAGTGCTGGAACAGGAGGATGGGGTGAGACGTAATTCCTTCGGGATACGACCATCGTAACGAGAGAACAATGACCATCGTTGATCTTAAAGCCAACCCAGTCTCTGGCTGGAAGCAGACTGTAATAGAAAACTATGCTTTTCCCCCATACTGGTGGATCCGTGGCGTCACGTCCCCAAGCCGCCAGGCGCTGATGAGCCAGGAATTGGACAAGACCGTGGCAGCCGAGGAAACGTGTCTTGTAGGAACCATATCCGGCACGGGTGATTTGCTCGGATTTGCCCAGATGCGCCGGCTGGAGTGGGACTCGAACCGCTTTGGTTTTGAAATCTGGCGTCTGGATCACCTGGGGACGTGGGATGCGGCGCAAAATTCGGCTGCCGCCAAAGACCTGGTCCAGGGAAGCCTACAGGCTTCACGCGAACAGGGGTGCCAGAACCTTCAGGCCAATATACCCATAGACAACTTGCCAGCCATCCATGCCTTGGAGGGTAGCGGCTTTCAGACGATGGAGATTCAAACCATCTGGATATTCGATCTGAACAAATGGTCGATCCCTGCCAAGACAAACCCTGGTCTGATCCGTGATTTTGAGCCCGCTGATACGGAGGCGTTGGTCGAGCTGGCACGCACCGCCTATGTCCCAATACCCCACCGATTTCACGTTGATCCGCACCTTGCGCCAAAAGCCGGCAACGAGTTATGGGCTGCGTGGATGCGTAATGCCTGTTCCGGTCAATGGGTCGATCACATTGCGGTTGCCGACAGCAACGGACGGGCCGTTGGGTACTCCACGATGAAGTACTATGGCGACCACGATGGGCTCTGCAACGTTCGGATCGCCCAATTGGATCTGGGCGCCATGTCGCCCGAATTTCGCAACCGAGGGATTGTGACTGATGTGGTGATCCATCACCTGGAGTGGCTGAAACGCCGCCAGGCCGATTTTGGGCTTGTCGGTACACAGGGTAATAACATTCCTCCGCAGAGGGTATGGCTCAAGATCGGGTTCAAGCCCGCCACAATGAGGGTTACCCTGCATTACTGGGCAGATGATTAATTGAACCTAGAAATCAATCACGGCGGACGATTCCCCTTGCAGTTGATTATCGCTGATATTACTGGCCGGGGCAAGATGAACAGGGTTTTTCAGCGGTACAGGCCGCAGGTGGTGGCTGTTCGCGCGACTGGCGGGGTGGCAATGAAAATGAGGGCAGCTTATATGGCTGTGGTTGTGGCTTTGTCCCTTGCACTGGTTGTTTCCTGTGTTCCGACAGAGACACCTACGCCGACGTTGATTCCTACACTTACGGGGGAGCCGGCGGAAATGGTCGTGCCGACAGATGTCCCAAGGCCGACCAATACGCCGACGCCGACGGTGAGCAGGACGCCAGAGCCGGCAGACACGGTGGCCTCGACGTCTCACCTGGGGGCAATCTGGCATGGTGTGGTGCGTACCAACCAGTCTGACTGGGGGACTATCAGGACTGAACTGGGGGCGCAGGTGGTTGAGATGTTGGTCAGGCCGTCAACTGCTGACGCTGAAATCCTGGCTGGCCTGGATGCAGCGCAGGAGATGGGGCTGTTAGTATTGCTCCACATTTACGACCGCAGCCAGCCTACTGACGTCCCCTGGTCCCCTGGCGTCGGCGTCACACCGCGGGGAGCGGAGATACTGCGCCTCGTCGAGGACCACCCCGCCGTATGGGCCATCTACGCTTTCGAGGAGCCGTTCGACTATACCAGCGCCGGCCACGTCACCCCAGACCAGCAGAGAGAACTCTACACCGCCATCAAAGCCATTGCAGACGTGCCAGTATATTCCGACCTGTCCACCATTTCCAGGGCCGAACGGGAAGGCCTCACGCTCAGTGACGGAATGTGCGACATCTGTTGCGTCGCGCCCGGCTGGCCCGACGATCCCATAGCCAGGCTCAACGCCGAGGTGAGCACCTGGCAGCGGCTGATGCCAAACTCACAACTCGCGGTGATGGTCAACGTCTACGACGCCGGAAGTACTTACGTGATGCCCACAGCCGAGCAGATTCGGAGCTTTAGGTCTCAGTTGTGTGCTCTAGACCTGCCATACCTGTACTATCCCTGGCAACACGGCAGCTACATCCGCGAGCTTCATGACGTCCCCGACCTCTGGCCGGTGATAGCCGAAGGGTGCGGCAACTCCCTACCGCCCACGGCCACGCCCAGGCCCACCGGCATACCGACGTTGGGCATGGCGACCTACAGTATGCGCGGGAGGGCGAGTGATGAGGCAGGCAAGTAAACGGGCAGTTGGGTTCGTCGGAGGGGCCGTTTTCGTGATGGCCTGTATTCCCATTCTCATGGCGGCCTCAGGGGGTTTCATATTCGAGACTCTGGCAGCAGATGGAGCTTTGACCCTGCGTGCGTATGTTCCGCTCATCAGCGGGCAGGAACTGTCTACTCCCACGCCAACAAACACCTCCCCACCGTCACTGCAACCTTCTACATCCTGGTACATCGTCGCCCGAGCACCGGCAGGCGATTGGCCTACCATCAGGGAGAATCTGGGCGGGTCAGTGGTAGACCTGATCGTTTACCCATACACGCCGCTGAGCAACATAATCGCATCCCTGGACAGCGCAGAGGCACTGGAATACCAGGTCCTGTTTCACATCTATGACGGCCACACGAACACTAACAAACCCTGGTATCTGGATGCTGATGAGCAATGGGTGTTCCCGCAATCCGCAATTGACATGCTGCAGGCGGTATCTGATCACCCGGCGCTCTTTGCCATCTATGCACTGCACGAGCCACTTGACGAAGGGGGGGCCCACGTCTCAGTCGAAAGGCAACGAGAGTTGTACCAGTTGTTGAAAGGGTACACAGATGACCTGCCAGTTTACACAGATATGGGAGGGTTGAGCGTCTGGGAAGATCGAGGCATAGAATTGACGGATGGAATTTGTGATTACTGCCGCACTGGTCCGTCATGCTTTCGCAGTGATTGGACATCAGAGCAGTGCTTGACAGAAACGCTGACCCGGATAGATGCCGAGCTGGATACCCAACAACGGCTGATGCCAAACTCGCAAACAGTGTTTGCAATCAATACGTATTCATTTTCTGGTTACATCTCTCCAATCCGTCTACCAACTCCTTATGAACTCGGCGTGGTAAAAGACTACTTGTGTGACTTGGACCAACCGATGGAGTACTATCCGTGGCACTATAGCGGCTATGACGTCACTCTGGAGGATGTACCAGAACTGTGGCCAGTAATTGCCGAGGGGTGCACTATCACCACTCGGTATCAACTCCATTTGCCGGTTGTGCTGAGGTATGACTGAGGGTCGCCCTCTCCGTGATACAAGGAAGAAGGCGATGCATAATGACCATCACTTGAGGCACATATAGTGCAGAGGATGTAGACGATGACGATTCAAGCCATTGCGGATTCGATTGGCGCGCCGGTGCGTGAGGCATTTTTGCCCTACAATCAACCTGACATCGGGCAGGCTGAGATTGATGAAGTGGTGGACACACTACGCTCTGGTTGGATTACCACTGGTCCCAAGACCAAGGAATTCGAGCGGCGCTTTGCAGAGTACGTCGGTGCCGGTCACGCCATTGCTGTCAATTCCTGCACGGGAGGGTTGCACGTTGCGCTGGCCGCGGCGGACATTGGGCCAGGAGACGAGGTGATCGTGCCAACGATGACCTTTTGCGCGACGGCCAATGTGGTGGTTCACCTGGGAGCCACTCCCATCCTCGTGGACGTGGAACCGGACACGCTCAATATTGACACGCAGCGTCTGGAAGCCGCCATTACGCCCCGGACGAGAGCGCTGATACCGGTGCACCTGTATGGACATCCTTGCGATATGGACCGTATCAGGGAGACTGCCAAGGCCCATCGCCTGCTCGTTATCGAGGACGCCGCCCACGCGGTGGCCGCCGAATGGCGAGGTCAGCGCATCGGCTCGTTCAGCCCGGCCACGGTCTTTAGTTTCTACGCCACCAAGAACCTCACCACCGCTGAGGGGGGGATGATCACTACGGACGACGACGAGTATGCGGAAAAGATGCGTATCTGGACGCTCCACGGTATCAGTCATGATGCCTGGAAGCGCTACTCGGCCGAGGGTTCGTGGTACTATGAGGTTGCCGTCCCCGGCCTCAAGTACAACCTCACTGACTTGCAGTCGGCGCTGGGATTACATCAGCTGGCCCGTCTGGAGGTGATGACCCAACGGCGAACAGAATTGGCTGCCAGGTACCGCGCCGGGTTGTGCCACTTGCCCGAGATCGAATTGCCCACCGTCCGTTCCGGCGTCCGGCATGCCTGGCATCTATACGTGATTCGATTGCGACTCGAGAGACTAAAAGTCAACCGGGCTGAGTTCATCGAGCGCCTCAAGTCAGAAGGGATTGGCACCTCTGTGCATTTCATCCCGTTACACCGCCAGCCCTATTACCGGGATCGCTTCGGCTTCCAACCCGCGGACTTTCCCGTCGCGGACGCTGCCTACGAGCGCCTGATTTCCTTGCCTCTGTATACCCGGATGACCGAGCGTGATGTGGATGATGTGATTGAGGCTGTGCGTCGCGTTGTGCAACGCAGTCGGTGGTAGATCGTGGGGACATACAACTCAGATCTTCTCAAGCAGTATATACGCAGGACTTGCCTTGACCTGCTGATCATTCCTTTCGCCTTTTTCCTGGCCTGGTCTATTCGCTTCGACGGTCATATCCCGGCAAAGGAATGGGGGGCGCTGATCAAGTACATATCGCCGATGGTTCTCGTCTACATCATCATCAACCTGGCGTCTGGCATCTACCGGCGACTATGGGCCTATGCCAGCTTCCGCGACGTCATCCTGCTGTCCGAGACAGTGGGTCTGGGCACGTTGATCCTGATTGTGGTCAATCTTGCACTCACGGGCTACTATTCCCATCGTTTGTCAACCGGGGGCCTGATTATGGGTGGCCTCTTGACTTTGATGCTATCTACGGTTGTCAAGTACCGGCGCCAACTGATCACCATGTTCTTCGCCGCCCGGCCTCGACGGATGAAGTCGGATCCGGAGCGCGTTCTGATCGTGGGCGTCAACGAGACAGCACAACAGTTGGCCACTCGAATGTACCTGAAAAAGTGCGGCGCGGATTATGAGTTGGTGGGCTTTGTAGATGGTCCTGACGGCAGGGGCATGAGTATCAATGGTGTGGAAATCCTGGGGGCACCAGACCAGATCCCAACGTTGGTACGCGACAAACAGGTTGATGTCATCGTCATCGCTCGCCGGCCCTCCGATCGAGCGGAGATGTGGAGACTCGTCTCCACTTGCCGAGAAACCTCAGCCCAAGTCAAAGTCTTACCAGACATCGTCGAGATCATCGAGGGTGGTTACAAGGATCTCCTTGCTCTTCGGGACGTGAGCATGAGCGACATCCTGGGTCGCCCGCCCGCGACAGTTGACTTGGAAGCATGCCAACGTATCCTGGCAGACAAGGTGGTTCTGGTGACTGGCGCTGCCGGTTCCATCGGCTCGGAACTGTGTCGGCAGGTCTTGCGTTTTGGGCCGCGGCTATTGCTGGCGCTGGACAACAATGAAAGCGGATTGTATGAATTGAACCTGGACATCAATCACGACGGACGATTCGCCGTGCAGTTGGTCATGGCTGATATTACGGATTGGGGCAAGATGAAGAGGGTCTTTCGGCAGTACAACCCCCAGGTGGTGTTTCATGCTGCGGCGTACAAGCACGTGCCCATGTTGGAATATCATGCTGAAGAAGCGCTGCGGGTCAATATTATGGGTACCGTCATCGTCAGCGAGGTGGCGCGGGAATACCGGGCAGAGCGGTTTGTTTTCATCTCTACTGACAAAGCGGTCAACCCCAGCAGCATCATGGGGGCCAGCAAGCGCATCGGCGAGCTATGGATCGGCAGTCTGTCAGAACACAGTGATACAGTTTTCACCAGTGTGCGCTTTGGCAATGTTGTTGGCAGTCGAGGGAGTGTGCTGCCAACGTTTGCCAAGCAGATCGAGTTGGGCGGTCCCGTAACAGTGACCCATCCCGAAATGACGCGTTTCTTCATGAGCATTCCCGAGGCTGTCAGCCTGGTTCTTCAGGCCGCCAGCTTTAGCCAGGGTGGCGAACTTCTCATGCTGGAAATGGGAGAGGAAGTGTCAATTCTGAGTCTGGCTGAGCGTATGATCCGTTTGAATGGTCTACGAATCCACAAGGATATAGAGATCAGATTCACCGGAGCCCGTCCTGGAGAAAAGCTGCACGAGGAGTTGGCTTATGATCGGGAGCTGAAGGGGGCGACACCGCATGCAGGCATCTACCGACTACAGAGCCCCGATGGCCCGGTAGATCACGACACCCTCCTGGGTGCGATCTTGATCTTGAACCACAGCCTGCACATGAGCAATGGAGAGCAGCTTGTGCGAAAAGGGATTTTTCAAATCGCCCACCAGGACATTGATGGCTTCCTTAATGAACTAGCTGGCCTGGACCTGACGCGAGATTGGCGTCGCCTGACCGACAGTGTCGCTGCAAGGGTGCAGACGAAAAACAAGGTTGCCCGCCCAATCGAGAGGCGCATCGCGGAGAGCGCCTTACCTGTGTCAAGCTAATCGGCAAGTTCCTATCGTGACTTGCTCGGGTGTAGGGAGATGATCGTACGATGAAGCACGCGGTCCTGCTGGGCAATGAGGCCATTGCGTTGGGGTTGGTGGAACAGGGATGCCGGGTCGTCACGTCTTATCCCGGCACGCCCAGCTCCGAAATCCTGGCTGGCGTGGTAAGATTCAAGCGCCAACTGGGCCGTCGGGTGTACACCGAATGGTCGGTCAATGAAAAGGTCGCCTTCGAGATTGCCCTGGCAGCCAGTTGGTCCGGGCTACGGGCTGCGGTGGCCATGAAACAGGTGGGGCTGAACGTGGCCGCCGACCCTCTATTTAGCGCTGCCTACACCGGTGTGAAGGGGGGTCTCGTAGTCATACCGGCTGACGATCCAGGCCCTTACTCTTCTCAAACCGAACAGGATTCCCGACTGCTGGCGCTGAGCGCCAAGGTGCCGGTCTTGGACCCGGCTACCCCAATTGAGGCGAGGGCGATGGTGGAGCAGGCTTTTGCGCTATCAGAACGTTACAGGCTGCCGGTCATCCTGCGCCCCACTACGCGCCTGTGTCATGCCCTTCAGAGCATGGCCGTGGACGACGTGTCAGCGCCCGACACCGCTATTCCTGCCCTTCGATTCTGCAGAGAGCCTTCTCGTTGGGCCGCTACGCCCAGGCATCGCTACCAGTTGCACGTGGAACTCAACGAAAAGTTGCGGCAGGTCGAGGCGGACTTTGCCAGGTCGGCCCTCAATTATGCGATAGGCGATGGCGGCTCCCACCGGGTAGGGGTGATCGCATCGGGAGTCGCCTTTCACATGGCGCGCCAGGCGCTGCTGGAACTGGGTGTATCGGTGCCGCTGCTCAAGATCGGCACCCCTTATCCGCTGCCCCGAGAACTGGTAGCACCATTCGTGGCAGGCCTGCAGACTGTGGTGGTGTTGGAGGAGCCGGACGCCTGCATTGAGTACCAACTGCCCGATCGTAGCCGGGTGCGGGGCCGGCTGGATGGCACCGTACCCACGGCCGGCGAACTTTCGCCCGAGGCCGTGTGTGCCGTGTTGACTGAGGTACTTGCTGAGGCGGGTTATCAAGTCAATCCGGCCCCTGGCGATCCTGAGTTACAGGCTCTCATCGAGTCCCTTCCTTTGCCTGTGCGCAAGCCGCGCCTGTGCCCAGGCTGCCCGCACCGCTCGACTTTTTTTGCCCTCAAGCGCGAGTTTGGCTCTGACGCGATCTTCCCCAGCGACATCGGCTGTTATACTCTGGGCATCAATCTGCGTGCGGTGGATACCTGCGTGGACATGGGGGCTTCGGTGAGCATGGCCGATGGTTTTTACCAGGCCAGCCGGCTGGTGGGGGATGGTCGGCCGATCGTCGCCACCATCGGCGACTCCACGTTTCTGCACGCGGGACTCGGGCCGCTGATCAACGCTGTCCACACGGGGGCCCGTTTCTTGCTCGTCATCCTGGACAACCATACGACCGCCATGACGGGCTTTCAGCCGACGGCCGCCAGTGACATGGCGCCTGACGGTGATGCGGCGCACGGGGCGGCGCGCAGAGTATCCATGGCCGACCTGGTGCGTGCCTGTGGAGTAGCGTTTGTCAGAGTGGCCGACCCCTACGACTACCAGGCCTTTCGCAGCGCCCTGAACGAAGCCTCCCGGCACTCCCAGGCCCCGGAGGGGGGCGTGGCGGTGGTCATCGCCGATCACGCCTGTGTCCTCTACGATCCGTCGCTGCTCCGCCAGAACCCCGCACCGGTGATGGTCACAGGTTGGTGTGATGGCTGTGGCTTCTGTGTGGAGGCTTTTGAGTGTCCCGCGCTCACCTTGCGGCCAGATGGGAGTCGAGTGGATATTGACGATCGGGTGTGTGTGGCGTGTGGGCAGTGCATTCATGCCTGCTATAAGGGGTTCATTGTGCCCCATACCGCGGAGATTGTGAGAGTCGGACCTTGAGCCAGCATCTGTCGTATATCCCTGATCCGATAGGGCTAAACCTCATCCTCGCCGGCCTGGGCGGGCAGGGCGTCATTTTCATCACTCGCCTGTTGGCGCGGACGGCTGCGGCTATCGGACAGCCGGTGATCGCTTCCGAGGTCCACGGCATGAGCCAGCGCGGCGGTTCGGTGATCTCGCATCTCAAGATCGGCGGGAACAGTGAGGCGCCCCTCATTCGCCGTGGCACTGCCGACCTGTTGCTGGCGCTGGAATCGGACGAGGCGCTCCGCAACTTGCTCTTTCTGCGCCGGGGCGGTGTCGCTGTCGTTGACGCCGAGCAAGGCCCGCCACCAGAGGTGGCGGAGCACCTGGCGCGGCTCAACATACAGGTGCTGTCTGTGCCAGCGACACGCATGGCGGTGGGACTCGGCTCTGCTGCAGTGTCCAACGTGGTATTGGTCGGTTTCGTCGCCGCGCACCCATTCTTGGCATTCTCCATTGAGGCGTTGAAGGAGACGCTGGCGCTCGTTGGACACCGCGGGCACGAGCTGAACCAGCAGGCTTTGGAGGCCGGCTATCGCGCTGGCCGACTGCGTCTCTCGCCCGCTCTTCCCTGGGAGTTGACCCAATCTGAGAAGTTTCGTTCTCGGGAGGCGAATCTAGTGACCACGCATAGCCTGCGGCAGTCAACTGAGGAGTCGAGATGAATGGATTAAGGTTGAATTCCCAATTGCTTCGGGTCCCGCTATACATCGCCGGCAAATGCCCCGAGCAAGTCTGCCAGGAATTGGGGCTGGGTGAGGTGATAAAGCTCTGTTCCAATGAGAATCCACTTGGGCCGAGCCCAATGGCTGTCGCTGCGCTGCGCGATGCCTTGCCGCAGGCTCACTGCTATCCTGGTATTGTTGAGCTGGAGCTAAAGCGCAGGCTAGCCACCTGCCATCGAAACGGCCTCACCGAGCAGCATTTCATCGTTGGCAACGGCGCCACCGATGTCTTGCGCATGGTCGCCCAGGCGTTCATCTTTGACGGTGGGGAAGCGATTGTGGACCGTGTCACGTTTCCGCTCTATGCCCTGCTGACGACGATGTACGGCGGCGACGTGATCAAGGTGGAGCTCCGTGCCAACTATCGCTCCGATCTCTTGGCGATGGGCGACGCGGTCACTCCAGAGACCCGCATTATCTGGCTGTGCTCGCCCAACAACCCGACTGGCTTGGTTTTGTCGCAAGCGGAGGTGGACGAGTTTATCGGCCGGCTGCCTGAACACGTCGTCGTCGTGTTCGATGAAGCCTATTGCGAGTATGTCACCGATCCGAACTGTGTGGACAGTCTGCGGTATGTGTACCAGGGGCGCAACGTCATCGTGGTCCGCAGTTTCTCCAAGACTTCTGGGCTGGCCAACCTGCGCGTGGGCTACGGCATCGCCCCCCCTGACTTGGTCGAGTATCTCTTGCATACCGTCCTTCCGTTCAATACTGGCGCACTGCCGATCGTCGCTGCTACGGCCAGCCTGGAAGATCACGCCTTCCACCGGCGCAGCAGGGAACTGGTGCAGCAAGAACGGGCCTTTTTGTACGCTGGCCTGTCAGAAATGGGGTTGACGTGCCTGCCAAGCCAGGCTAATTACCTGCTAGTGCTTGACCCTCCCCTGGGCGCACCAGGTCTGGTCGATGCCTTACTCCGGAAAGGGGTCATCGTTCGTCCCATGGCGGGCTTTGGTCTGCCCAACGCCTTTCGCGTGACGGTCGGACTGCGGGAACAGAACGAGCGGTTTCTGGCGGCTGTGCGTACGGCGGTGATGGATGCAGTCTAGAGTCCATTTGCCGATTACTTGGAAGCAAGCGCAGTGCATAAACAGGAAAGGTATCTCCTAATGAAACACCTACGCTTACTCATTGCCATGACTCTGGGTCTGGGGCTGATCTTGGGCCTGCTGTGGATACTGCGGGAGCCGTCTAACGCGGCGTTGGCCCAAAGGTGCCTTGCACCTGTCCCTCCCGATCTTGCCCGCTGGCCTGCACCTGTCGTTGTCGCCGGCAGTCTACTGCCCGACCTGGCAGGTAGTTCCCTCGATGAAGTCTTTGTCTACGCCTACCAGGGCTCTACCCCGATCCAGATTCCTTTTCAGATTGACGAGCGAGATGCCGGTGGAATGTACGTTGCTGTCGAGGACGGTCAACTGGACGGCAACGATGAACTGGTCTTTATGGCCGCAGATGCTGGGGGTTGGGTAGATCACCCCTCGCTGGGTACAACTGGCGCGCCCATCACACCAACCTGCGTGATCACCATCACCGACCCCATCAGCAATACCCACGCCTGGGCCTACGTTTTCTGCTCGGCCGCTTTGAGCCGCGTCTTCACCGCCGACTACGTCTCCTACGACGCCGGCAACGACCGTATCACCAGTCCAAGCCGGTATGGTCTGGGCTTTGACGCAACCAATGGATTCGTGGACTACTTGACTCTGGGTGACAGCGGCCAAGACGTGTTAGACCGGACCAAGTTACGGATCAGCGGGACGCTCGAGGTACATGGAAATCTGACCCCTCTTTCGCTGAATGAAGAAAACATCAGCAAGGATGCCGTCCACGTCATAGACGGTCCGGTGCGGGTCACGCGGGTCAGTACGAGTACCCGCCCTGGCGAGGGAGGACTGGTTCGAGACACTGTCACTCTCTTTGCTTACCGATCCCTGGTTGTGCGGCCGGAGACGATTGTAATTCCTGGTGATCCTGCCCATATCGTCTATCTGCGTACCTCGATGGACTGGAACGAGCAGGCTGCGGGGATGACTTGCTACGACGCCAACAACCCGGCCGGTGTCATCATTGATGGCAGTCCCGATATGCTCGTGGTCACGCCTCCCAGCATGTGGAATCAAGTCACTGGTGTCACCGGCACAGTTGTCATCGTCAGCGAGATCCCGGCCGGGTTGGGGGGTAGCCAATCCACGTACTATAAGGACGACGATAGCGTGGTTGATGGCAGCGATACCGGCGATCAGCTTTCCTACGGCGACGCTGGCCTCCAGGTGGACAACCCCAACCCGGACTCGTACGTTGTGCTGGGGCACATCTATTTCCCAACGAGCACCCTGGCCAACGTCGGGGCAACCTACGCGGATTACTATGACAATCCGCTTCAGACGAGTGTGGGAGCCGTTCGCTCGCGGTGGACCATCTACTTGCCTTTCGTCGCCAAGGACTTACCGTGATGCATCCAAGTTGCTTTGTCTACCGTTGCCAGCGGACATCAATTTTGGCCCTATACCTTTTGGCGGTCATAGTTGTACCCACGCTAATGCTGCTGCTATTGCTGGGGAGCCTGTCCGGGCCTGTGTGCCAGGCTGCCCCGGGCCAATGGTACGTCTCACTGCAGGGGAACGACGGTAATTCATGCAGTACGGCCACAGCACCATGCCGGCGGGTCCAGGCTGCGCTGGACAAGGCTGGCGTTGGTGATATCGTCAACGTAGCTGAAGGTAACTACACGGATAGCGCTGGCACCGTCGCACTGATCGCCCACGACCTCACGCTGCAAGGAGGGTGGAATGGTTCGTTCTCAGTTCGCGACCCGGTTGCCTATCCAACAGTCCTGGATGCCCAGGGCCGGGGACCGGTTGTCGTCATCCTTGGACCCATTGGCCCGCATCCAGTCTCGCCCGTGATCCAAGGGTTCGTGCTGACACACGGGGACGGCACGGGTGTGGTGGGCTGTCTCGCTACTGCTACTGGGGGCTGCGGTGGTGGAATCTTTGGCGTGAATACCACGCCGTCCATTTTGGACAACGTGATCGTCAATAACGTGGCTACCGCCCACGGCGAGGGATTTGGTGGAGGGATCTACCTGCAGGGGCCATTTACAGCGAGCCTGATCGCGGGAAACACCATCGTCGGCAACCAGGCGACCATCTCCAGTACGGACTTTATCTCTGGATGGGGAGGAGGGATAAGTCTTTACTACATCTCTGCGGTCATCTATGACAACCTGATCCAAGATAACGTGGCCAGTGCCAGTAAGGGGTGGGGATATGGGGGTGGGATACTCCTTTACCGCAGCGCGGGCCAGGTCATCAGCAATGTCCTGGCTGATAACATCGCCAGCACAGTCTCCACCAACCCCAGGAGTGGGTGGGGTGGGGGCATCAGCGTGTACTCGGCCGGCCACGGTGAGGTATCAATCGTCGACAACGAAGTGCGTGGCAACGTAGCCAGCGTGGCCGGATATGGCTGGGGAGGGGGAGTCCATATTGATAACTCCAACGTCTTGTTGCGCGGAAATCGGGTCGTGGGGAACATGGCCGGCACATCAATGAATACCGGCAGTGGCGGCGGTATCTGCGGGCGCTATGGTGCCTTGACGATTCTTGATAACGACATACTGAGCAACACAGCGACCACAACGGGGACAGGGTATGGCGGCGGGTGCCAATTGGAAAGCGGCCGTGTGATCTTTGAGCAGAATCTCGTTGCAGGGAATATGGCGACTGAAGGGCCCAGTGCGGGTTACGGCGGCGGGGTTAACTGTCTCCGTTGCAATGACAGCATTGTGCGCCGTAATATCATACGCGATAACGTCGCTAGCCTCAATGGAGAGGGCTACGGCGGCGGATTCAGCGCGATCTATGGCTCGGTCACGCTTGAGGGCAATCACATACTCGACAACCAGGCCACTGGTAACGACGGCCTTGGCAGTTGGGGAGGCGGGGTGTATGTGGATAGGGCAAACCCCGTGACTCTCACCAACAATGTCATCGCACATAACGAGGCCCAGGCTGCCGGCGGCGGGATCTACGTGGCTGGCAGAAACAGCGCGGCCCCAGCGAGTGCTATCTTGATTCACAATACCCTGGCAGAGAACGCCGTGGCTGGATCCGGCGAGGGGATCTATCTGACCCGCTATGCCACCGTTTCGATGACCAACAATATCGTCGTCAGCCACAGCCATGGCATTTCTTGCGGGCCTGGCCCGGCGACGGCGACAGCGCGCTACACCTTGTTCCACGGCAACTATGTGTCGGATACCGGGGGGACAGTGACCAGTACCGATGCCATTACAGGGGCACCTTGCTTTGCCGCTCCTGCCGCCGGTGACTTTCATATCCGGCGGACGTCGGCGGCACTGGACAGAGGGGTGAGGACGTATGTCACCAACGATGTGGATCGCGATGTGCGCCCCATTGGTGAGTGGGTGGACATCGGGGCCGACGAAATGGGCCTGCGTGGAGTCCAACTTCGATTGAGCCAGGACCCAGAGCTCACACCGGCGGGTACTGTCGTATACAGGCATCTCTTGACCAATACAGGTGACTACTCTGACACGTTCAGCCTCGGCATAAGCTCTCTCTGGCCTGCGGCCTACACACCGGTGGTCGTTACGTTGGCTCCTTCTGCCAGCAGGTTGATCGTGGTCTCGGTAACTCTTCCCCTGAGCCTGGAGGTCTTTGTCGTGCATCCGAGTTTGGATCACATTGCCACCCACACCGCGGTGCTGAAAGCTACGTCCGCGCTCAACGTCAATGTGTATGATTCTGTCGGCGACGTCATCTTCTACAAGCCACTCGAGATGTACTTGCCGATCGTGACCCGGAGTATCTCGTGAGCAGTGGACATTGGAGAATGGTCTCCTTTGCGGCGATACTCTATTTGCCAGGTGTGTTGAAATGCATATAATGGGCTGGCAGGCCGTCTTTGCTATGGAGACACCATTCTTTTCGATGTGCCCGCTATTCTTGGAGGTTACGTATGACCAATCGTCGCAAGCGTTTTGTCTTAGCAGCAGGCCTGGTTGTGCTGCTCATATTTGGAGTAGGAGGCTTTGTGATGGGTCCACGTCTTTGGGGAGTGCTTGCTCGATTCTACGTCTACTTCACTATGCCCGTTTACGATGAGCCGATCGAGTCCGACGGCCGTTTCACCAACGTCATCTTTTTGCACCATTCCACCGGTAGCAATCTGATCGCCGAGGGAGATGTTCGCCCAAGGCTCACTGAGCTCGGTTATCAGTTCTGGGATCACGGCTTCAATCAAGGGGGGCTGGTGCGTCCCGACGGGACGCCTGCAGGCGCCGGTTATCGTATCCCCGGTGCTATGGGCCGGGGCAATACGGACGTGGATGGTCTGGCAGGGCTGTTTTCGCAGCCTGTGACCGATCCACCCTCCAACGCCTTCAGTCGCCTGTTACAGCACGAGGTGATCGTCTTCAAGTCCTGTTTTCCCAATAGCGCCATCAAGAGCGACCGCATGCGTGAAGACTTTCAAGCCTGGTATCT
>Ga0315274_10002365_pt1 | contig 28556 bp, 31 predicted proteins | sample YL17G02_20_MG_FD_203700 | JGI IMG/M metagenome (GOLD analysis project Ga0315274, IMG submission 203700) | Sediment microbial communities from Yellowstone Lake, YNP, Wyoming, USA - YL17G02_20 | ecosystem: Environmental > Aquatic > Freshwater > Lake > Sediment | place: USA: Wyoming | collected...
TTGCCAGCGGCTCCGACCGCAGTAGTGACCGCTGACCAAGCTCCCGAAGTACACGCCATAAAAGTCGATGTTGCCTTCACGTATGCCAGACGACCCTCTCCGCCTGAATCACATTGCGGTAGTCCAGGCGAGTCGGCCACCGTAATGCTCCAGCTAGGCGCGCCAGAAGCCCCTCCACCTGATTCCTGTTGTTTCACGGCACTGGCGCCCGGCGAGCTACCCTGGCCATCTTTTGAACCGCATGCAACGATTGATGCTAAAGCTGACGACAGAATCACAATGCGAAAGCTAATCATTTTGAATTCCCCCGATTGTTGTTATTGCCAAAATCCCCTCTATGGCTGTCTCATTACAGGTCGCAAACGGACCTCGAACAGACCTACGTAGGTGCCGTCCTTTCCCGGGATGAGAAGGCCTGGGACCATTCCCTCATGCTGGTCACGGTCATCATGACGGCCACGATCACCGGATAAATCTCCAAATATAAGTTCATCCAACGTATGACCTGTTGCGTCGGCGACAGCCTTCAGATGTTGAATGTTGCTCGGAGTCGTACCTGCAAGCCAGCTCGATAGCGTAGCCCTAGGGACCATGGCTCTGCGTGCTAGAGAGGCTGCTGACAGGCCATTGGCCTTGAGATAGGTCTGCAAGTTTTTTCTGACGTTCATGAATCACCTCGTAATTGCCAGGTACTCAACCACTGTCGACACGGAGACGAAAAAACGTTAGGGGAATCTGTCAGGCTAGACACGATGTCTTGACGACCAGACACATCTTCCAATTCGCTGGACGATAGGAATTCCATGCAGCGTTTTTGGCTTCTCGCCAGACCGTGAGGGCCATCAGACACGCTTGCCGTAAGCGTGCGACAGCGGTGACATTGACGATGCAGTAGGTCGCGACGGCCAGTCGGCAGGGTTTGCAGGTGCGCATGCAAGACTCCAGAGTTTAATGCCACCGTTGTGGCGTTATAAAACCTGTGTCGAGCGTGGCTGTGTCAGCAGAGGTCACATACCTCTTTATGTTCGTAGCAACGGCCAGTTAGTCGCCAGAGCGAAACGCGCCAGCGACTAATAAGAGTCAGTGCTTGCATGCAAAGGACCGATCCCAGTTGGCCTAAGCAAGTAAACGTGACTTAACTCCCGCATTCTGGAGATCCATCGCAATCGCGTCAGACAAACTACGTGGGATATCCTAATTAACCCCACCAGTGTCCTCAGCTGACAAGCACACACCCGACCTCACTTCTGTACAACAAAGCGGAGGTGTGCCATGGGCGATATTTACACCGCTCTCGAATCTGGACCCTTGCATCTCATAAGTCTATTCCAAGTCCTGAATCCAGTCTGGCAAAGCATCGTTGTCACGGGGCTCGCCACCATCTGTTTCTGGTTGATACCGAATTTCACACGGTTCATCGGACTCGATGTCGGCCAAGGATCGGCGAGGTTACAACCGATGCGCGTCATAACCTATGGTTTGGCTCACGCGGACGTGGGTCATTTCTTTGGCAATGCAAGTTGGCTCCTGGCAACAGGGAGCAAGGTGGTGGGCGCGCTCGGTGCCAATGGATATCTCATGCTGTATGCTGCAGGTATGATTGGAACCGGCCTCATCGCCCCTTTTATCAACCGGGGCCGCGAGGCGCGCAAAGTGGTCGGCGCCTCTTGTGGTGTCTGCTCGGTAATTGCGGCCGCAGCGGTGCTCAAAGGGCCGGCGCCACTGCTTTCGGTGCACGGCGTGAACGTGACGCCTCTGGGGCTGGTCTACGCATGCATTGGCTTGAGCGTCGTGCGGCATGTGGCCACCCGAGACCGAGTGTATCATTTGGGTCATGCGATAGGCTTTGTCATCGGGCTATGCGTGGTGGACTGGATACGCTAGATCGGTGCTGTTAGCACTAATCGTGACATACAACCACCTGCACCAAGGCCTCCAAATCCGCAATGATCGAATGGGCTCGCATCGCCTTAGCAAAAGCATTTGCCGCCTCTTGGTCGTGTTGCCTCAGCCACTGAAACGCACTCTTTGGCCCCTGATACCAACGCCCTCGCAGCACGAAATAGTCCTCGAGCATGCTCATCACAAGCCAATGCCGCCGATAATTCCCCTCTAGGTCATCGACCTTCGCCCGATCGAGCATTTTCTGCGCCCAAACCCGCTTCGCTCGCGCCTCGTCGGCTGGCAACGCCCTCGGACCATGGGCGAAAATTTGCTGCAGCTTGCCGAGAAAGTCCGAGCCGATGGTGTCTTTCTCAACCAAAACCTTGCCACCCAGCATGTAAATTAAAGACTCGTCGGGTGCCTGTAACTTGGCCTCAGGAAAGACAAAAATATCCAAATAGACGCCCTGCCATAGTCGCGCATCGCGCTCGGCCTCCCCCTTAGGCCTGACGCCGAGAATATCGTAATCACTCGTGGCGGTGAAGTCTCCACGCGCTCGAGACCCATAAAGGATCACGGTATGGCAGCCGTGATCCCGGCACAGGTCTGCCACGATCTGGACAAGCAAAGGGTCGGTCGAGGTGATCAAGTTAACTCCTGGCTGGCTGAAATTCGGGCCCATCCTGGTCCAAACCTGAACCAAAGACACACCGCGCCAAAACGGCTGTGTGTTTAATTATCAGTAAAATCATCAATCATCGCCTATGACGAGGCGATCTCCGCGTGGCACGGACTTTGCTTATGGCATTTTGCGCAATGTCGCGCAAGTTTCACCATAAAAGAGGTACTCACCATGGCTATCGCCCACATCGTTTCCAGCGTCACAAGCGAAGATCTCCGCAATGTTTCCATTCAGACTGCCGAAATGGAAAAGCTCGTCACTGCGATTCAGTTCAACATGATCGCTATCCAAAACTGAACTCGGGTCGGGAAGAGATCGCATCTTAGGCGATCTCTTCCCACGTCGATTTACTCTAGAGGAACAGTCATGATCAGCATCTTAGGTTCAGATCAAGTAATCAAAAGCATTTACATGCTTTCTAGGCCGTATCTAGCGGGTGCTGAAATTTCCACTGTCGAACAACTTCGGTCGCCGTACCTGAAGTTCTTATCGCAGCATCAACCTCGGCAGGTCTTAAATAACTCCAGCGATCCTGTAGCCATCGATGAGTCTGCCACTGCTGCCCTTAGCGGCGCGTTTGGACACAGCAAGTTCAACGATTTGTCACAGGAAAACATGCTTGGAGATCAGGTCGAAGCCGACGAAAAGTTGCGTCTCAAGGCGCTAGTTCGTGACGGCTACGCAGTCCTCGCTAGCCGGAGTCCGGAAGTCAAAGCCATCTTTGACCTGGCCATCCACAGCATCTTTTTTGTCAAATCCAAGACAAACAAGCGAGGGCACAATTCATTCGGCGGATCCTCCTCGGGTGCCATCGGTTCGATCTGGGTGAGCGGTCAGGGTGACTTCAATAAATTCGATATTTCGGAATTTTTGCTGCATGAGCTGACGCATCATCTATTGTTCCTTGCCGAGCGCTGCGAGAACCAGTTTCACTATGATGCCATAGCGCTACCCGAAAACTACGCCCAGTCGGCGATTCTGAACTACAGACGGCCGCTGGACAAAGTGGTGCACAGTATCGTCGTCTCGACTGAGATCATCCTAGCGCGCGATTCTTTTCTTGGGAATCAACGCGTCTCATTGCACCCCTCGACTGAGGTCATGCTACAGCAGACTATCCTATCGATCGGTAGCGTCTTTGATCTCAAAAACCTTGATGACCTATTGACACCGTGGTCGATCGACATAGTGAAGCGTTGCAACGACATCCTCAAATCATGCGGCAAAGCCGCCTAAGGCGATAGATCCATGAACAGTATTTTCAAAAACAAACTATTTAAATACGCCGCTGCGTTGTGTATCCTACAGCAGGTGTTCGTCGGTCTGTCGACGTTCATCATTGGCTCTGCAGGTGCATCGCTCGCCGATCCGAAGCGAGTTCTCCTCCTCCTCGGAGCTTTTTTTGGCTCAAGCGCTACGGCCTACGTGGTCGGTACCTCCTATCAGTGGTTAGCAGCGCGTTTGGCCAATGACCTCTGGAAGAAGTATGCCCTCGGCTTACTGGACGAACTCGGCAGAGATATGGGCTATGCATCCCCGGCCAACAGGAATTTGACCAATACCTGGCTGACCGGCGAAGCTCAGTCCACCTTGGAGCACGCCGCAAACTTTAGCCTCGATTTCCTCTCAATCAGCTGCAATGTCGTGTTTACCCTGGTTGCCTTCCTGGCTATTTTGGGCCCACTGATCACCGCCGCGATCGTCGTCGCTTTGATTTCGTCGTTCTGCCTGTTGGTTGCGGCACGGCGGGCGATCAAAAGCGCCGGCAACGAGATCCAAGGGTCGAAGCTGGCAGCGTTCATGTCCGTACAATCCCTGTGGGACCAGATCTTCTTCGGAAATGGGATGACACGTGCCGTTCCAGTTCAAAAGAATGAAACCTTGATGCTGAGCTACTTCAAGCAGGCTGAGCGCTACCGTTTGCTTGAACAAGGCGTCTCATGCCTGCCCATATTCCTATCCATGGCGGTACTCTATGTTGCCGTCGCGCACCAAATTAACCATGGAGCGATCGTACTCGCGGCGTTAGTCGCGGTCCTGCCGCGTTCACTACAGCTCTTTCAAAACGTGCATACGATGACGACCTACAGCAGTCAGTTTCTTTTGCTGAAAGCCAAACTGGCTAACCTCAAAGCCTTCAACAGCCGCTTAGATCGACGCCACATGGGCGAGCATGTACAAAAGGACAAGATTTCGATCCTAGAAGTGACTAGCGAGACAATCATCTCGATCGATGATCTATTGGCACAGGTCGCCGCCAAATCCTTGCAGAAGACCGGACGACTGCGTTTAACCGGCAGTAACGGAGCAGGTAAATCATCGTTCCTGCGCGACATCAAGGCGTTGATCCCGCAGGCAGTCCTCGTCGGGCCTGATATTCATCTCCTGCCAGTTGAGACCAAAGGATCGACGGGTCAGATCCAAAAACAAACACTCATGGCCCTCATGAAGCTGGATGTCGAGGTATTGCTGGTCGATGAGTGGGATGCCAACCTCGATCAGGTCAATATGGACCATGTCGATCAACAGCTTCAATCCTTTGCAGAAAGTGGTCTAGTGATCGAGGTACGGCATAGCCGCCAGGCCCACACCAGTGGACGTTAAGGTAAGCTTATAGCAACGTAATCAAGGTACATTGCCAATCCAAGACTCGTGCGCAAAGCTTAAATGTCGCTTGATACGCTGCCCACAGTGCCAGAGTGCTTGAGACACCTAACCCTGATAAAATTAATGTAGTGCAGGTGGAGTCTTCGAGAGATGGCAAAGAAGCCGCGTAAGGTAGATCAATCTATGCCGTTAGCATTCCAGGACACGGTGCCCCCCCGGAGGGACGAGACGCCGGTAGGCGTGAAGCAGGCAGATGCCAGCCCACCAGGCCCCGAGGTAACCTCCAAAAGTAAGCTCCGATACCACACTGGCGCTTACAAGAAGCGTATCCTCCAGAAGCGGGCGATCGCACGGAGCCCGGCGATCTCAGCAAACTCCTTCGTGGCACCAGCGGGGCCACTATGAGGTCCTATTCCAGCCCGTTGGCTCATCCCCTCCCATTGCCATGCGGGACAGTGATTCCGAACCGCTTCGTAAAGTCGGCAATGGGCGAAGGTTTAGCTGGGAGGGACCGTCTGCCAAATGGGCTGCATTGCGTCCTCTATCGGGCTTGGGCCGACGGCGGGGCCGGAGCCTTGATCACCGGAAACATCATGGTGGATCCGGATCAGTGCCCGCCTTCCGGTAACGTAGCAATAGGTCCAGCAACGCCAGTCGAGCCTTTCCGCGCCTGGGCTGCCAGCGTTAGAGGGAACGATTGCAAAATCCTGGCTCAGCTCAACCACCCCGGTCGCCAGATTGCGAGAAAATACATCGCAACGCCCTTAGCTCCCTCGCCAATTCGCTTGCACAAGGGTTTGATGAGATGCGGTATACCGAGACAGCTGGAGCATAAAGAAATTCTGGGCATTATCGATGCCTTTTCGCGAGCCGCCCGTGTGTGCCAAGCTGCCGGCTTTGATGGTGTTGAAATACACGCTGCGCATGGGTACCTCATAAGTCAGTTTCTATCTCCATTAACAAACCATCGGACCGATGAGTGGGGTGGAGATCCGGTCCGGCGTCAGCAATTTCTGATCCGAATTGCAAAAGCTGTCCGAGATACCGTGGGCGCCGACTTCGTGGTCGGGGTTAAGCTGAACTCGGCTGACTTTCAACGCGGCGGGTTGGACAATGACGAATCGCTTGCCGTGATGCATGCTCTCGCTGGGCTTAGGATCGATTTCCTCGAAATCTCCGGGGGAACATACGAGAGCCCTGTTACCTTAGGCAAAGGCTACAGCGCATCGTCAGCCAGCCGCGAAGCGTACTTTACTGACTTTGCTATAATGGCCAGGAAAGCCTTTCCCCTTCCGATCCTGCTCACCGGCGGCTTTCGGACCGCCTCAGCTATGAGCGCTGCCGTAGAAGAGGGGGTTACTGATCTGGTCGGCCTAGCAAGGGCGCTAGCCCAGCAACCGGGTTTGCCTCGATGTGCTTTAAGCGGCCAGCAGCTTCCGCCAATTTCCGGGCCACGACTTCTAGGGCATAAGCGCCTTGACGCGCTGGTAGATCTGCGTTGGCATGTGGCCCAAATTCAGCGGATCGCGGCTGGTCAAAAGCCAGACCTGGCCCTAAGTAGTTGGAGTGCGCTGAAGCAAGCTTTAATCCGGATATATGGCATATAAGAAAGGTCAACTTAATGACAACTTGTCGGAATATTAAAGTCGCGGCACTGGATATCGACGGCGTCCTCGTACGCGACACTTTTAGCCCCGTAATTAAGCTTTTCGTGGAAAGCAAAGGCGGCACCTACGACGCGGACGTAGAAACCAACGTGTTTTCTCGCGCTCGTAAGGATGCGACGGCATACTTAAACCGGCGCCTTTCGTTAAATATGTCGCATGATGCGATCCTTGCCGAGTATTTCTCCATGCGAAAGGCATATATTGAGACGCACGGTGGCGGCCCGATGCCGGGCTTAAAAGACTTCCTAAAGCTCCTGCAAAATTGTGGCCTCAAACTCCTCTGCTACGGGGGCTTGGACTTCCAGTACTTCGCACACGAAATGGGTGCTTTTCTCGGGAACTTTTCCTTCGAAAAGTACGTATGTACTAACGACTTCCGACCTGGCGTAGTGGAAATTATCGCCCGCGTGGGTGGTAAGCCCCACGAAGTCCTTTTTGTCGACGACGTGGATCTTGTTGCCCAAGCTTGCAAGGCCAGTCTTGCGCCCTTTATCGGCTGGCCATCGACTTCATTTCAACAGCAAGCAATGCAGAAGACTGGCGTGCAGCATTTTGTCAAAAGCCTTGGCGAAATTGACTCTGCGCTCATCAAGCGTATCGACAATGCCGCGCCAAATCATGGCGGTTGGTGACACTATATCCTTACCCACCGCTGCTGCATGGCTTCGGCGAGGTTTTTACAAGTCCCTGCGGCCCCTGCTCCCATCAGCGCTGCACCTGAGGAATGGGTCATTACTCCCACCGTTACCATACCTGCGGCTACCCCAGCCTTCACTCCCTGAACGCTATCCTCGAACACTACGACCCGGTTTGTTGCTGCACCTTGTACTCCGAGCAAGGCCGCGCACTTCAAGTAAACGTCGGGGGCAGGCTTTGGGTTAGCGACATCATCGGACACAACGACAGCTGGCACGACAAGGCCGGCCGCATCCATGACTCCGGTGACGAAAGACCGCTTCGCATTTGAGGCGATACCGTGGGGGAAGTTCTTCTCTTTGAGACTGTTAAGGAAATCCCTTGCCCCCGGTAGCAAGTGGGGGACTTTGAGTAAGCTCGGAAGGCATTGATTTTTCGTCCTGATGAGGTCATCAGCTCTTTTGGGGTCGCCGTAACTCACCGCAATGGCATTGGCAATTACGTCGGTCGAGTGCCCGATCAGGGTCTCGGGTGGCGGAAGCGGCTTATTGAATATCGCAGCGACCGCGACTGTCCAGGCTTCTATATGTGCCGCTAGGGTGTCCACAAGGACGCCATCAAAATCAAAAATGACCGCTACCGCACCCATGGGCAACCTCAGTCAAAAGTTCTGCGAATAGCCATTGTAACATACCGACTCGCATTGAATAATAATAAATGTTTTGATAACTCTTTATAAAATTGATACAAATAAATGGCATAATCTTGATGTGATATGGAATTTTAATGAAAAACATCTTACTAATTGTCGGTGACCGCTTCCAAGCCTTCCGGGACGGGAAGGTAAATGTCCAAACATACTCGGAATTCTTAGGATCTGCTGCCGCGCAAGGCTGGAATAAAGATGTCCTGCCAATGCCGGGCCAAGGCCTATCCGACGTCGAAATCGCGACGATTCTCGCCCTCCATTCGGAGCATGACCCAGATGCGCTTGAGGTCTTGGCCACCTTACCGAATAAAAAGGCTGAGGCGACTCACAAGCGGCACGCGCGCAATATCGTAATCGGCGAAATTAAACGCAGTGGGAAGACCTGCTACGACTCGAGCCTACTCGTCGACGACGACTGCGCCGAGATGGCCGACCATAATAGTGGCCAACATTTGCAGGCGATGGTGTTGATTGAGGCCTGCCGTCAGCTGTTGCTCGCAATAGCCGAGACCTTTCTTATTGAAGAAGGCGAGCGTGGGCATAAATATTTCGTATTCAACAGCCTGAATATTAACTTTAAGACCTTTGCCTTCCCGCTGCCGACGGACCTTCGCTGCCGATTTGTCTCGGAAGACCGGAAGTTAACGTCGGCTAGTTTCGTAGCTGAAATCGATATCGTGCAGGCCGGTGTCTCGGTCAGCACGGCCACCATTGAATATGGCTTCTTCAGCTCAGAGTTTCTTACCAGACGCGAAAATTCAGCGGCGAACAAAGCGACGCAGCGCGAGCTGGATCGCATTATCGCAGCCCTTGAGCCGCAACCACTTCTTTCGTCTATCTCCAACTGAGGGCTTTTTATATGACATCACCTAACGCCGCTACTCAAGAAGGTCTTCGTATCGGCATGGAACTTGGCAACGATTCTTTCAAAGAGGTCCTTGCCGGCCTCGATAGTCTGGACTCCGAACTAAGCGAGTGCCTCACGGAAGCAATGGGTCGCATTTTTGGCAGGTCTCAGTTGTCCCTCGCGGACCGTGAAGTTTGCATTGTTGCTGCGCTTGCAGTTCAGGGGCATCTCCCACAAATGAAATGGCACTTAAACGCCGCGCTGAATATTGGAGTGCCGCTCGATGCTTTGCGCGAAGTGCTTATTCAAACAATTCCTTACGCCGGATGGCCGGTCGGGCTTACGTCGCTCGGCGTCCTAAAAGAAGTGGCTCTCAGCCGCGGTCTGACGCTGGACAGCGAACCTACTCCGATGGATCCAGAGACCCGCTATGCGGAGGGCGTTAAAAATGGGAAAGCAATCTATCCGAATTTCGAGGCCGCGCTGCAAGGGCTTCGTTCCTTCGATCCCGCACTGCCGGACTTGATCATCGAAACCTCCTTTGGCAGCATATATGGTCGCCCGAACCTAGATATGCGCCGCCGCGAAATGATAGCCGTCGCGATGCTTGCAGCACTGCAGCGCTTGCCGCAGTTGCAGAGCCACCTAATCGGTGCACACTGCGTCGGCTGCACGCATGAAGAAACCAAGGAAATTTTGGTAACCCTCATTGCCTATGCAGGATGGCCAGTTGCGCTAAATGCACTGGCTATCTGGAAACAGGTGACAACTGCATGAGAGCCCGCCATACCTATCTGACGTCGTTACTGGCGATTGCATCTTGCATTGTAAATGCCGGTTCCGCTTTAGGGGAAGGATCCGCCCCTTTCATTGGATACGGTTCCTCGAATGTTGTATTGACGTCTAAGAGCCAGGAAGCTGTCTACATGGGCTTCGAGGTTGGCGTCGAGGCAACTGCGCATAAACCGGTACCAAAGGGCTGGCTGGTCAACGAGAACAGTGAAAACGGCACGCCCCTCGGGTCGAGGCGGGTGGCGCAGCACCTGATTGACTCGGGCGCCGCTATGCTTGTAGGTTTCCCTACGAGTTATGACGCACTTCTTGCCGCCGATGTCGCAAAAAAGGCGAATGTCTTAGCTATTTTCCGCGGTTGCCATTCAGATCTCGCCAAGAAAGGTGACTTAGTCTTCACGGCCGACGCCACGATGGAACGGTTAGTGGTCAGCGACCTGGATCTCATTGCGAGCATCCCCGGATTGAAGAGGGGCTTAATGGTTACCAATCCCGTCAACCCGGCCTCAACCAATCAAGAAGATGAATTCATTCGCATGTCCAAACAGCCTGACTTTAAAGGCCCGGATGTCGATCGAACTCATTTAGGCCAGACTCTTGAACTTACCAACGAGGATTTGGCGAAGCTAAAGCAAGGAGCCTATTCGTACATCTACATCACTGCATATGCGGATGATGCCCGTGTGATGTTGCAGCAGATGCGGGATCTAGGGATTGATCTCCCTATTATTGCGAATCCATCTTGGCCTTCCGCTGACATCGAATACCTCCGCAGACTGCTAATTGGCCGTAAATCTCACACCTTCGCGACTGCGCGCTGGTTGCCCACGACCGCTGCTGGACAAAAATTAACGAAGATAGTTCGGTCGAAATATGGGCGAGAGCCATCGGGCGAAATGGCTTATGGATATGACCTGGGCGTAATTGTCGGCACGCTTATAAACCGCACAAAGGGCGACATAACGAGAGCAAAGCTTATCGGGGCTTTCAAAAGCGACCCCTGTTTTGACGGTTTGTCGAACGGCAAGATCTGTTTTCCGGCGACGGGCGGTCACGCCTATGCGGAGCACCCCTTTCCGGCCGTTGAATTTGCTAAAAAGGATGGCAGGCTAGACTGGGTGAGATTCACGGCCAAATGAAAATCAGAAACCTTTCAAAATTTCCGCTCCTACGAAATCTAGTCGTATTTCAGCTCGTCTCGATTGCTTCGGCACTAATATTGTCAATCGGATTATTCCAACTGGCTTCACATGCGCAATCACAAGAGATCCTTGAACGTAAGATCGGAATTCTACGAGCTGAACTACAGGCGCAGCAAGAGCGGTGGCGAACTTGGAAGTCTTTGGGGCTGGGTGACGCACTAAATCGCGACATCGGGCAGTTTATCCTTGCGCAACCTTTCTCAAAAATCGCCGTCGTAGATTCTTCACTAACGGGCGGTGTCAATGAGGCCGAAGGCACGATCGTCATCGGCCCGCACACGAAAGACGACTTGCAGTATTCAGTTGTTGCGGTGGTGGATAAAAGCCGCATTCCCGAGCTACATGGCTTTTGGAGTTTGACAGCATTCCTAATTCTCGCGCTTGGGCTGCTCTTTGCATCGAGCGTCGCGGTCTCGGCGTTCTATATTCGACGCAAAATATATTTCCCCCTGCAAGGTCTCAACCAAGCCTTCCTTGAAGTGCGCGCTGGTTCCAGATTGGATACATCCAAAATCGAAGCATGGGGTGAAATCCGGGAATTTATTCAGAGCATTAAGTCCGTTTACGATAAGGCGCAGGAATCTGAGAAGCACGCCGCCGTCGCGCGCATGACTGAGATGCTGGCTCACGACGTGCGTAAGCCTTTCTCGATTTTACGAATGGGCCTGGGGATGCTCGGTAGTGCCAAGGACCCTGCGAGTGTGAAAAAGGTCCTGGGGAAACTTGTTCCAGAGATCGACAAGGCGGTCAGCAGTGTCGACGGCCTCATTGCGGACGTGATGGAAGTTGGATCAACCTCTAATCAGTTGATACAGGAGCCAGCCAGCCCTGAATCTTTGATCGAGGCCACACTTGGCGAGACCTTTCGCATTTATCCAAAGGCTAGCATATCCATCATCTATGACCTTAGCCATACCCACATGGTTAACGTCCATGTGCAGAAAATTGGTCGCGTTTTCTCAAATATCGTCGGCAATGCGGTCCAAGCAATGGGCCACAAAGGGGAATTATGGTTTAGGACCAAAGAACGAGAAGGGATGGTCGAGTTTTGCCTTGGCAACGCAGGATCAAGTATTCCAGCTGACAGCATTCCCAAGCTTTTTGACGCTTTCTTTACCAGCGGCAAGAAGGGAGGCACCGGCTTAGGGCTTGCCATTGCCGAGAAGGTTGTAAAAGCGCATGGTGGCAAGATCTGGTGTGAGTCCAGGAAGTCGGCGGAATTTCCCGATGGGATGGTCGAATTTTACTTTACGCTCCCAACCGCCAACGGGCATCACAGTAAGACCACTGCAAGCCTACCGATACACAGCGCGGCAATCGCGAAAGCGCTTTTGACAATCGCTGATACCTCTGGGGATGGCGGCATTGACAAAGGTGAGCTAACTCTTGAGGCTGACATCGTTCAAGCGCGGGAAAAACTTGGGCGACCACTGCGTGTTTTGGTGGTCGATGACGAAGCCGTCTATAGGAGTGCTCTGGCTGCATATCTGTCGCGATCATCCGAACTGGGCAGCGCAATCGACGTCGTGCAGGCAGATGACTATCTGGCAGCCTTGCAGGCCATACAGCACGCGGATAGCCCGGAAGAGGCGCTCTGGGCCCCGACGGGCACGCCCTTTGACCTTGTCATCACCGACGTCGATATGGGAGCGGATTCGCTTAACGGATTCGACCTGGTGCGCGCCATGCGGGATAGGGGTGTAGATGCTCTGATCTGCGTCCACTCCAACCGCATCGTAGCCGCCGACCATAAGACGGCAATGCTGGCGGGCGCTGATGCGTTCCTGCCTAAGCCTATGGCCAGGGCGCAGCTGCTACGCTTAGCGCTCCAGGCCGCCCAAAAACAAACGCCAAAGGCCGAGCCACCGGTGGTTGAGCCGCAGCGCCAAGGAGCGACAGCGGCGGCTGTGCCGAATAAGCCAGAGGTCCTTATCGTGGACGACAATCCTTTCGTGTTGGATGCCTGGGCAGATACTTTGAATGCAGAGGCGACGGTGCATATGGTCACAAGTCTGGAGCAGCTTACCGAGCGGCTGACAGCAGATCCTGAGTTCGTTGGGCGACTAAGCTGCGTTGTTACAGACATGCATCTGGATGGGTCAGCCGGCGATGGTCTGGACGTAGGGCGCCTCCTAAAAAAACACCGCCCTGAGCTGCGGGTATTGCTCAGTTCTGATGCCGTCATTCCTGCTGGCGAACTCGTCGGCGCAATCGATTTAGCGATAGGGAAGGATCCAGTCGGGCTTAGTAGTCTCACCATGTTGTGACGCAAAACTCGCTGTCTCGAGCCGGGACCATGGACTTGTATTGAGCTTAGTTGCACTGAGGACTAACTATCAAATCCCACATTAGGCAAATCAAAGACCATGACTTCTGAGTCGCCCCTACCAACGACCTTGATCTCTGCCTCGTCCCACACAGCAAACCCATCACCGGTTTGCAGTTGCTGCCCCTGCACGCTCACCCCACCTTTGACAACCTGGATCCAAGCACGTCGCTTCGGCCTCAAACCCAGGTGAAGATCGGCATCTGCCTTTAGCCGCGCAACATACAAATCGACATCCTGGTTGATCGCCACTGAACCGTCGCGACCTTCCTTTGAGATCACCAAAACCAGCCCACCCCGCGCCAGCTCCGCACTGAAGTCCTTTTGTCCATAGCTTGGCGCCAAGCCACGCTGAGTCGGCTGAATCCAGATCTGAAAAAAATGGGTCACTTTGTCGGTCTCATGGTTCATTTCGGCGTGAACGATGCCGCTACCAGCACTCATCCTTTGCACTTCACCCGGGCGAATCACCGTCTGGTTACCCATCGAATCACGGTGAGCGAGGGCGCCATCCACGACATAGGAAATGATCTCCATGTCGCGATGAGGGTGGGCGCCAAAGCCAGAGCCGCCCTCGATGCGGTCCTCATTGATGACCCGGAGGGTGCCGAATCCCCTATGCTCAGCATCGTGATATTCGGCGAAGGAAAACGTGTGCCGAGATTTTAGCCAGCCATGGTTGGCAAGCCCGCGCTGGCTCGATGGTCGAATCTTCAACATAGGAGACTCCTTTGGGCGCTCATCCGATTTCGTTGCGCAGCCAAAACCGTCCAATATCTGTCGCAGTGGGACCAAGCTGCGGCCAGCCATCCAAAGTTAGTGGGCATCATGCCTCCTAAGGTCCGAGCGTTGACGAACTCGCAATGGCGCGGAAATCTGCATACCAAATCATCACAACTTCATAAGCTTCGAGCCGCCTTGGAAATTATCCATACCCAAGCCGAGGATGTTGTTGAAGGTGTAGAACATATCGGAGACGTCATAGGCTCCGAAGTCAAAGACCTGGCCAGGGGTTAAGAAGTTGCGACCTCCAGCTACCAAGGTCGGCGGGCTCTTCGTATTGGAGGCATTGTGCATACCATCTTTTACGCCAAAACCAGCGTGAATGATGGTGTTGTCCAAGACAGCACCACCATTGGCATCGCGAGCGGATTTAAGTTTGGTGATGAGGTCCACGACCACCGACAAATAAAAGCGGTCTCGCGTGATGCAACGCGGGATGCCATCTGGCGTGGAATGAGAATAGTCACCAGATTCAAAGTGGCCGAAGTGAGATAGCAGGTGATTATTCCAACCGGCGATGTCGGCGCCTTGGTAGACAAGTCCGGGCGGTGCCGCAGGGAGCGATCGTCCCCCGGTTTCGACATCCAACATCACGCTGATGGACCGAGTGATGTCGCAGGAGAACGCAATCGTAATCAGATCGTTGAACACCCGCATGCGTTCGAGGTACAGGCTGCCGTTGGCCGCCGCTGCCGCGCTGTCAACCGCCGCGTCGTTGGTCGGCGCGACGCAGGCGTTGCCCACCGGAGTAGGAGTCGACGGGCTAGTGCCAGGGCTAGTGCCGGGACTTGTGCCGGGAGTGCCTGGCGCCGCGCCGGTCATCTTCATCTCAAGACTGCGTACTCCTGACATATAATCATCCAGGCGCTGTTGATCACTCTTGCCCAGCCGCGAACGCAACTGATTGAGGTCAACCAGCGCGCTATCTAAAATGGATTTCGCGACGGGACTCGTCGGCGATCCAGCCAGGGCTAAAGACGCAGAAGGAGCCACCTGACCGAGAAGCTGCCGATATAGATCTCCTGGATTCGAAATCCCGCGCACTTGGCGGCTATTCAGGAATGAGATGGCGTTGTCGGCTTGGGCATCACCTTGATCGGCGGTATTGCCTTGCAGGACGATGGCGGGTTTACCAACCTTAGCGGCGATCATATGTTCAAAAGAAATATTTGGGTTCATGTTCGGAGAACAGGTTAAAAACGCCACGGATGCGCCATTGTGCTGACCGGCCTGGTTCTGAAGATTGTCCGAGGCCCGAGTGTTGATGCCTCGGTATATCGACAAATCCCCCATGACGGACCCGAACGGAGCTAGGACCGGAGACAAGGTACTAGCGGTGAGTGGCCCGACCGGAGGATACCAGGTGACCTGGTCGGCGCGATTGTAGGTGCCGTTAGGAAAGTAGAAGGAGATAAAGCGACGTGGGCTGGTGGTATCGGCCAGGGCAAGACCGCCGAGTCCGATATTTTCTAGCGCGCTTTCAAACCATGGCAGCGTTAACAGCGTGCCAGCTCCTGATACAAACAGTCTTCTCGTCAGCTTAAAGTTACTCACGGTGCCTCCCCATTCTGAAGACCGAATTGGCGGCTCAAAACGACCGCCTTGACCAAATCAGAAAACTTGGATCCATCAGCCAATCCACTCGTTCCAGTCGATTTCGCCACGCACAGGTCATCCGTCGCGTTCGCCACTCGCGATAACGCCATTTCCATCATCTTACGCGCGACACAGGTCTTTACCGTCTGGCTCGAAGCCAGGTACTTGATCATGTCAGCGGTGCCACTGATCGCGGTGCCGTCAGCTAGCGTCCCCGAAGCATCGATTGGCACATTGGCAATCGCCGCGTAGGTCGTGCGCCAACGTCCATAGGAGTCAAAGGACTCCATGCCGATTCCTAGCGGGTCGAGCACTCGGTGACAGGAGGCACAGGACGGATTACTGCCGTGCACGGCCAACACCTGCTTGGGTGTCGAATTGGGCGGTAGCGCTGCGGAATTGATCGCCGGGACGTTGGGTGGTGGTGGCGCCACGTCCGAGCAGGTCCAGTTGGATGCCAAAGCGTGGCCGCGTTTGACCGGACGGGTCTCGCTAGTGGAGCCAGCCGAAACAAGAAGAAAGGCCGCTTGCGACAAAACTCCGCGGCGAGGAGTGGCGCTCAGGTCGACTTTGACGAAGGCTTTTGGGTCGGCACCTGGAAATGGCAGGCTGTAGAGGTCCGCAAGCTCTTTGTTGAGGAACGAATATGCGGCAGACGTCATGTTCATAAGACTGGAGTTGCTGGACACGATGTCCTGAATCAGCCGCTGGGTTTCCTGCGCCATGGAGCCTTTAACGCTTTCGGGGAGGCTTGGCGTCACGATGTTGGACAGATTGTCGATACCCACCCAGTCGTTGATGATGTTGTTAGCGAGATGCGCTGCACGGGGGCTAGCAAGCATACGATCGACCTGTGCACCGATATTTGCCGCATCTGCGAGCTTGCCGTCCGCGGCAGCACTGAATAGTTCGTTATCGGGCATCGACCCCCAAAGATAGTAAGAAAGGCGGCTGGCCAACTGAAACTGATCGAGTGCAAATGCCGCTCCTGCGGTCGTGGACTGGGGGGAAGTGACACTTACAAACAAGAAATTGGGACTGATCATTAGGGCCTGAATGAGTGCCTTTAGTCCATCGTCGAAGGTACCGGCTCCGTTCATGATCGCTAGGAGACGCGATGATTCATCACCGTCAGAACCAGCGGCAATCGGGCGACGCCATGCCCTTTGACCGAGTGTGAGGACCACCTTTTGATAGCAGCTCTGTGGCACGGGGCTTTGACCGATGGCGCAGCCAGCGATCTGAGCGTAGGCGCCACCCTGACCTTTGCTGCGCAGCAGTTCATCGGCAAGCGCTGTTGCGGCATTCCAATATTTGGTCACGGTCAAGTCGGTCATGGCAAAATTTCCCGTATCGGTAGCAAAACCAGTGGTGCCCTTCGGGGCCGCCTCGAAGATCGCCAAGTCGCTCGCCTTGCTCGGCGTAAACAGCAAGTCGGCCGCGGTACGGTTGTATTCCTCGGTGGATAAAAGATGCAGGGCAGCATGTCCAGGTGAGTAGGATGCGCCGCAGGCCATGGCATTTTGGAATGCTGCGCTATTACCCGCAGGCACGGTCACCGCATTGGCGCCGCGGGGATCGGATTTTCTCGTGCTGCGCCAGTCGAAATAGCCTGACCCACAATGGGCAAGTGCGAAGCCCAAAATGATCACATATAAAACCGATAATCTCGGAGTCTGAAGCAATGTGATACCTTTCAATCGACACCTGACGTCAGCTCTCTTATCGGCATAAAGCCACTGAAAGTTGAGACATCTTTTTAGGTTTACTAAAGCCAATGATTAGCCTCGGCATTTTTGCGGCCACCGCAATCATGTGCAGTGGCTCACTTTTTGCTCACTTCGACAAAACTGAAAAATCTTTGGTCACCTGTAACTGGATGTCGCACAGCCTCATCTGAGGCCAAGTCCTCGCGTCGAAAAAAAGCCGCCAGCACCTTACTTTATCTAATTACTTTAATATGTTACGAATTAATTTAGCGCTTACTAAATTATTTGTTAAACTACTTCTGATTACATAGGGGGCTGATATGGATGCTGTATTTACCACCATTGCCTACTCATCACCTGTTTTACTGACCTTGGCCGCCATCGAGATTTATTGGCTAAGGCGCCATGGACGCCCCTACCAGGCTCGTGACAGCCTGCTTTCGCTCGCGGACCTGGCGATTCGACGCGTGGTTACCGCGGTGATCGGTGGCAGCGTGTTGATCACGGTTGCACGGTGGATTCCCTATCGCTGGATGGACCTCCCGCTACGCACCGAGAGTGGTTGGAACTGGCTGAACATGGGCATCTTGGTCTTGGCCGTTGAGTTTTTCTATTACTGGTTTCATCGCTGGTCGCATGAGATCCGCTGGTTCTGGGCGACACACGCCGTCCATCATTCATCCAATACCATGTCGCTACTAACAGCGGAGCGCCTCGGCTGGACGCAAAGTCTTTCGGGCGCCGCGTTGACCTTCTTCCCCTTGGTGCTGCTTGGGTTTAAGGCGCAGGACGTCTCGATCGTATTGAGCCTCAATCTACTCTATCAATTCTGGCTGCACACGGAAGTGATCGGCAACTTAGGATGGTTTGAATCCGTCTTCAACACGCCGTCGCATCACCGGGTACACCACGGTGCCAACCCACGCTATCTGGACGCCAACTACGGTGGCATATTAATCATCTGGGACCGCTTGTTTGGCACTTTTGTCGCAGAATCCAACGCTGAACCTGTGCGCTTTGGCCTAGTCAAGCCAGTCGTCAGCAATAATCCGATATACATTGCGCTGCACGAATGGATGAACCTTGCCAAGGATGTCTCCCGCCATTGGCGCAGTCCCAGACGTCTGCTAGGTTACCTGTTTGGCCCTCCTGGCTGGAGCCACGATGGTTCGCGCCTCACCTCGGCGCAGATGAAGCAAGGAGTTGCAGGTAAAAGCATACCCAATTCATCGTTCACTGGATCGATCAATCAACCCTACGACCAATGCACACAAAACGGACGATGAACGATGAAGAGCAGCGTTGCCAAGGCAGTCCGCAACACACGCAAACTAGGCCGTCCTCGAAAGCAGGGTGGACCGGGAAGCCGGAGCTTGATTCTCGAGGCAGCGCTGGAGTTGTTTTCAAGTCAAGGCTACGAACCGACGTCGATCAAGCAGATCACCGACAAGCTTGGATTTTCCGATAGCGCATTATATGGGCACTTCGACAGTAAAGCAGATATTCGAACGGAATTGTTTATGACTTTTGGGCCAGGTGCGCGACTCCTTGAGTGGTCCGCTTTGGATCTGTCGGGCGCCTTCGATCATCCCAAGGAGTTTGTTAAAGACATTCTGCATCGACTAGTGGAGCGCTGGATGGATCCGCGGGAGCGGCAGTTCTTTCGCTTTATGCTCATGGAAAGCCTACGAACGGATCAGGAGCCCATCCTGAAGTTTGGCGAGGTGCAGGCGGAAGTGCGCCAACAGCTGACGCAGATTGCGCAAAAACTCATGGACCGCGGCCTACTTCTCCGCCTGGATCCCATCTGGCTGGTAGGGCAATTTGTGGCTCCGATCATCAGTCTACGCTTGGATGTGGCGTTTGAAATCGAAGCACCGGTGACCCACGCCTTGGTGGCGCGGCTAGATCAGCATGTGGAGCTATTTTTTGCCACTTTCGGCACAGCACGGACGTAGGGATTGCCCCAATGATCCTTACTCTGGTTGCAGCCTAGCAACGGAGCCATGGCGCAACAAAGCAATATCTTAAAACGCTACGAGCGCATCCAACGCTCAAGCAGAGCCTGCGCCTCAGGTCCGTCTTCGACGACACACGACCACCCGGCCTCCTCCAAGGTTTTGATCAAATCAATCTGCGTCGCCAAATTATTCACTCGAAGCAACTCTTTGGGTATGCGCAAAGAACGGGTCTTCAAGGCCGACGTCTGAGCCGAAGCGGGGCCTGGTTCAAATCGGCTAACGACCGTCAGACCTAGTGCACGCGGTTGAGCATCCACAGTGGCATCGACCTTGGACTCGATGGATTCGATCATGCCCGCTGCGACCGTACGGTGCGTTTGCGGATCAATCAAGATAAACGCACCAGCCGCTTTGTCTGCGGCGAAGGCCCGAGCATAGATGGGCTTACTAAACTCCAGCGAAACCAGCGCAATATCGTTCATCGCCAAGGTTACGCCAACTGCCGATCTTGGTTCTAGCGCAATCAAGTCAAAGAGGTGATCAATCGCCTTAACCTCCACCCTAGCGGTTTGGGTGCCCAGACGCACGTGATAACGTCGATCAGCCTGCAAAGGCTCATGGTCAAACCACACCAACTGAGACCGCACGGCCAGGCATGGTGACCACCGCATTGCGGCTGATACCACCAAGGCACCGCGACCGATATCGCGCTCATCGCTGAGGGCAATGGCGACGGCATCACCTGGCCTCGCCGCGCTCGCAGGCTCGCCATTGACCCACAGCGCAGCCACATGACTAAGCTCCTGCGACGGCAGGAGCTGCACCTCGCCTCCCACCTCCAAGCTAGCGCCCTGCAGCGTCCCCGCCGCGAGGCGGCTCTGTCCATCGCGAATCACTTGCTGGACGGGCACATAAAAGGCCGTATCGGCCGACTTGCGAACGAGCTCTGCAGCTAGGTCCGTACTCGCGGGTAAGCTGTCCAACAGCGTTCGCAGCGACGGCCCATGGTACCACGGAGTCCTGCTGCTCGGCGCGCTGATGTTGTCGCCCACCATTGCGCTTAACGGCACAATATGCAGGCTTTGGTGCGCCGCTACCCACGCTAGCTGACGAAATTCAGCCGCGATGTGCGAGATACGACTGGGGTCATAATCGATTAAATCAATCTTATTGATCGCGACAATCACATGCGTCACACCCAGAAGATGCAGCAGATAGGCGTGTCGACGGGTTTGCTCGACGACGCCGTGGCGCGCGTCGATCAACATAATGCCGACGTCCGCCCGCGAGGCGGCAGTGACCATATTGCGCGTGTATTGAAGGTGGCCAGGTGCGTCGGCCAATATAAATTTGCGGTAACTGCTGGCAAAATATTTATACGCTACATCGATGGTGATACCCTGCTCGCGCTCCGCTTTAAGGCCATCGGTCACCAGGGACAAGTCTGGCTCATCGCCACCACGCCTGGTACTGGCCAATTGATCATCGAGTAGGGCGTTCGACTCATAAAGCAAGCGACCGATTAACGTCGACTTGCCATCGTCAACGCTGCCGGCAGTGGTGACGCGTAGGAGAGAAGAATATTGCGACCGAGGGTGCGACGGTGATGCTGTTGCCATCAGAAGTAGCCCTCCCGCTTCTTTAGTTCCATCGACGCATCTTGATCATGATCAATGATGCGCGTCGATCGCTCTGACGTCTTGGCGTGAAACAATTCGTCGATAATGGCATCGACACTGGTCGCCCGCGAAGCGACGGCTCCCGTGCACGGACTGCAACCAAGCGTTCTAAATCGACACCACAACTGTTCAGCCTGCTGACTGCTGCGGCGCGGATCGCCGTCATCGAGCGGAATCAACTGCTCACCCCGCCGCAGCACCCACCGCGGCGCCGCGAAATAAAGCGGCACCAAGGCGATGTTCTCCCGCCGGATGTAGGCCCACACATCCACCTCGGTCCAGTTGGAGATGGGAAATATCCGCATGTTTTCGCCAGGATGCACACGTGCGTTATAGAGTTGCCAGAGTTCTGGGCGCTGCTCTTTCGGGTCCCATTGACCATGCCGATCGCGAAAGGAAAACACCCGCTCCTTGGCACGAGAGCGCTCCTCATCGCGCCTGGCCCCGCCGATGGCAGCGTCGATGTTGTACTGCTTCAGCGCCCCTAAAAGGGCTTCCGTTTTCAGCAGTCCGCAGCAGGCCTTAGTCCCTAACTGGTGCGGGTTAGTTCCGGCGGCGATAGCGCTTTCGTTGCGATGGACGATCAGCTCGACCCCATAGGCACGCACGGCTTCATCACGAAAGAGGTACATCTCCTTAAATTTAAAGCCGGTGTCGACATGCACGAGAGGGAAAGGAATCGACCCAGGCGCAAAAGCCTTGCGAGCTAAATGCAGCAACACGGATGAGTCCTTGCCGACCGAATAGAGCATCGCGGGATGCTCGTAACTCGCCGCCACCTCGCGAATAATTTCTATGCTCTCCGCCTCTAACTGGCGCAGAGCCTCGTCGCCTATCGTATTAATTGACACGGTGAACCTCAGGATCGCGGCGTAGATGCAAACCACACTCCTTATGATCGGTATCTTCCCACCACCAGCGTCCTGAGCGCGGATCATCCCCAGGCGCCACCGCCCGAGTACACGGGCTACAACCGATACTTGGGTACCCTTGCTGGTACAGGACATTGTATGTCAGTCGATGCTCGTGCGCATAACTCCATACGTCGGCGTCCGTCCATGCCGGCAAGGCACTGACTATAAGCCGTCCGACCTCATCTCGGGCAAAGTCCGCGGCGACCAATTCGACGAGTGCTGTTGTCGGCAGATGACCGAAGCAAGCATTGAGCTCCTGCGTCGCCAATGTCCTTAGGTCAGTCCGAATGTCACTCATAGATCTCCTCCCAGACTCTCCACGCCGATACGATGGGCAAAATCACCTAGGTATTCATCGGGCTCGCCTGCTACCGACCACCGCGCGACTAGACTCAACGCCATCACCTGACTCGACCTCCCGCCATCAGCATTCATGATGATGTCACGGCGACCCGCAGATGAGAATCTAAGCAAACTGAAACGGATCCGCATCACGCTCGCTAACGAGAAAAGACACGCTCGGGTGCGTCTTGCCAAGGCGATCGCGCAAGGGGATCAGGGCTCGCCGCTCGCTACAAGAGTGGCGAGTACAGATGACCATTACGCCGGCTGCGGCGGCGGCTAGCGCATCGTGGTGGCGAAGCTCACCGGTAATCACCGCATCGGCACCCTGATTGATCGCTAGCTGCAGCAAATCACCTGCGGCCCCGGCCGCGACAGCGACCTTGTTTAGGGGCCCCTCAAGTGGTCCCGCGACCAGCACTTGGTCCACGCCTAGTCCACCTTTGACGCGCTCGATCAACGCAAGGCGGCTGCTCGGGCTGACGCTGCCGATCCGCCCCATACCGATCAATGCGGAGCTGGACGTTGATACCGAGCTTGCGACTTTGCGGATGGGAACTCGGGATAGTAAGCCAGCAACATCGGCCAGGTGATCATTTGTCCCTCCGGTCGCAGCATCGAGGGCCGTATGCGGCGAGTATATGGCGAGCCGCTGACTTAAGGCGAGCCCCACTGGCGAGCGCGCATCTATGCGCTTCAAACCTGTGAAGATCGGTGGATGATACGCGATGATTAACTGACAACCATTCACCTGCGACTCGTGTAGCACCGGTATCGTCAGGTCAATCGTGAGTATAACTTTAAGTACGTCCTGGTCTAGGTCGCCCGCAAGCAGGCCAACATTGTCCCATGGCTCGGCAAACTGCAGTGGTGCGAAGTCGTCCAGTGTCTTCACCAGATCTTCGAGTTTCATCGCATGGTCCTCAAAGTTTCTATGTTTTCAACCTATACTAGGCCAAAAATCCAGGCGTCGACAGCGCTAGCCTTTTATTCTGTCCCGAACCACACTCTCAACAACCGAGAGCCTAATTTCGTGGCGCTCCACCATGTCGATGACTTGATCGGTCCCCAGGCTATCAGGCCGCCACCATCCTGGGAACGGACATGAGCCAGGCGTCAGATTGCGGTCTATGCAGCTAAAATAACAATATGATATGATTGAACTCTTAATACATTATGCCGGACGCAGCCGAAGTCCCTTCAAGACTCCAACCCCTAGTCGTGGTTCTATGCAACAGCCGTCAATCAGGACTTGGCTATGGGTGAACCTTAAGATTGGTGCTCTGAGTTTCGGCTCAGTCTCTCGCACCGTGCTGTTCCAGGATGAACTAGTCGCGAAACGATCCTGGCTCAGTCCTGAGGATTTTCAAGAATCATTGACGATAGCCCAGGTGCTGCCCGGACCAAATCTGGTCAACCTTGCCGTATGCCTAGGCTTTAGGCTTTTCTCTCCGGCGGTCGCCCTGGCCGGACTGGTACCGCTGGTCACACCAGGGGCTTTCCTAGCGGTGCTGGTCGGTGTTTGGGTGCCGCTCGACAACCCTGGCATTAGGGCACTTTTTGCTGGATTTGCCATTGGCGCCTTCCTGCTGATGGGTAACTTCTTGTGGATGCTCGGCAAGGGCATGCTCAGTCATGGACCGGCCACGGCGGCTAGACCGCGCCTCAAGGTGATTGGTCGCTTTTCAATTGCCGCCCTGGTGGCGTTTGGGATGTCTGCTGGGGTGGCTGTCTTGCCGCTGATCTTCGCTGCGGTCGCCGTCTGTCTGCTTTGGGAATTTCTAACATGATTTACTGGCAGCTTTTCTGGCTATTTTTTCGCATCAGCCTAATCGCATTTGGTGGCGTGTTCGGCGTCTTACCCGAATTGCAGCAGGTCGTCGTCGATCGGTACCATTGGCTCAGCGCCGACCAATTCGTACAAAGCTATGTCGTTGGCCAGTTTGTTCCCGGGCCAAATATGTCGATGGCTGCGCTCGTTGGCTACCGCATCGCTGGCGTCGGAGGAGCACTGTCCAGTATTTTTGGTATTTACTCCGGCCCCATTATCTTGCTCAGCGCTGCAACCACACTATATAGTCGGTACCGCACATTTTCATGGGTGAAGCGCACCGAGCTGGCGCTACGGCCGCTCGTCTTTGGACTGATCTTTGCGTCGACTGCCCTCTTTCTCAAGCAGCAGATTGGCCACCAATGGCTATCTGGACTGCTTCTCGGAGCTCCCTTGATCTGGCTACACTGGACCGGCCATCTGGGCGCGATGGCTTGCATCTTTCTCGCCGGATTTGTTTGGTGGGGCATCTACGCCTTAGGTCTACAGATTTAGCATCGCCACTTCTGATAGAATGGACTATGCACGGCACCTTGAAGCCCCATCCCTTCCACCCCCCAGGAGACCGCGTGTACGCAACCTTCAATCATCGGCAGCTACGCCAGTACGTTGGTGGTGTGGCGTGGCCCACCATTGGTCTCGCCGTAGCCACATGGGTCGTCTTTATTGGCTCAGTCACCGCCTTCGCCCTGGGACACATACCCGCATGGGCCTTAGTCTTCATCAACAGTATCTCTAATTTCTATAGCTTCACGGTTCTGCATGAGGCCGTTCACGAAAACATCGAGGGTAGCGGTCGCGGCAAACTCCTGACGGTGGTCTTGGGCTGGGCATCAGGACTGCTTTTTCTGGCACCTTTCCAGCCATTTCGCGTCATTCATCTGACCCACCACCAACACACCAACGTTCCCGTCAAGGACCCTGATATTTGGGTCGCGGGAAGCAATCCCTTCTTGATCCTTCTACGCTGCCTCTTGATCTACCCCCACTACCTCTATGAATATATGGTTAAGTTCGACAAGCCGATTGGTCACAAAATGAAGACGCTTCTGATTTTTCTTTTGTATTGGGGTTCAGCAACAGCTCTTTTGTTTACGCCGCTTGCTGATATAACGCTCTATGGACTGATCCTTCCTGCAATCCTTGGCACTGGATTAACGGCGCTCCTATTCGATTGGCTTCCCCACCACCCGCACAAAGACCTAACGATCGCCGGCCATACCCGCAACTTTCCTAGCCGCACGCTCAACATCGTTCTTGCAGGGCAGAACTATCACCAGCTACATCACGTGAATCCACGCGTCCCCTTTCACCGCTATCAGGCGGCATTTAAGGCGGCTAGCGTCGTCAAGCAATGAATGTAGGGGTCGAGACCGCACACTTCAGACTCGGTCTCGCCCGTCGCTACGCGGCTTTAGGCAGTGCATGCCTAAATACCACTCGCCTGTGACTCTTCAGTAGCTGCGCCATAGCCGCAGCTGTCTTACCTTGAGGATTCATCCACGCCTCCATGTCGGCAGCATCCAACACCACGGGACAACGATCATGTCCGGCCTCGCTGATCTCGGGTGGTGGCTCATAGGTGACCACGGCGAACCCGGCATCAACGCGACCACCCTCGAGCTGCCGCAGGGAAAAAATCACCGGAATCAATAAGTCTGCCCCATCCAGCGGTCTAAACTCGATAATGATCTTGCGCAGCCTAGGGTCCTTAACCTCCGTCGGGGTCGGCTTCCACACCTTGCCCGCAGCCTCTACGTGCTTACGTCGGCCGTCCATTTGCTGCGTGAAGGTCGCTCTCACTTGATCGATCGAGACAACCCCCGCCTGTAGCAGGGTCTTAACCTCAACCCACTCGTAAAAAGCCCTAAACACGACCATTCCGTGGTGGTGGCCAAAAGCCTGAGACCAAAACGGACTGCTCAAGTTCTCAAGCCTTGCATTGAAGGTTGTATAGCGCGAGGGGTTGGCGATATGGAGCGGCGGATGGGCGCCGTAACGTTGAATGCCTATGACGCGTTCGCCTGCACGGGGAGATATCACCGGCGCGTAATGGCCGGGATAAATGCGATCGGCCAGAGGCGGATACAATTTGGGGGCCGCAGCACTGGCCTGAAGATAGTCCTCGACCTGTTCGCGAATGACGATGGCGCCGTAGCGACGATGCAGGTCGTCCAAGTCTCTTTTTACGAGTGCGCTATAGCACATCGATTCCTCCTCTCGCCGTTCATCCTTGGACCTGACATCGGCCAGGTTCCAACCGGGTCCCGCCAACATTACCACGATGCCGCGCGACTCCCTCGGCCTCTAATATATTAATAACATTATATAGTTTGACAACAATTTTAATTTATGTTATTGAATTCGCATTATGAACTATGCCGAGATTCCATGCTTCTCCCGACGCCAGAAGTAGACTCCAAGCACCGCCTGAAAGCGCTCGACGGCTGGCGTGCCATCAGTATCCTGCTGATACTTGTGACGCACATGGTGCCTCTCAGCCCGCGTAGCTGGGACCTTCCGATCAACAAATGTACCGGCAATATGGGGATGAGTCTCTTTTTTATTTTGTCGGGATTTTTGATCACCTCGAATCTATACCTCCGTGGCGACACCGTCACTTTTTTCATCCGCCGACTGTTTCGCATTTTACCCTTGGCGTGGCTCTATCTCTTGATCGTGTTGCCCTTCTTGACCTCTGATTTAGTCACCTGGGCCGCTCATCTGAGCTTTTCAGCAAACTACTTTCCCAATCTTTTTTTCGATCCGGTGACCCTGCACTACTGGAGTTTATGTGTTGAGCTGCATTTTTATCTATTGATCGGCCTAATGTTCGCTCTATTCGGCAAAAAATCGCTTTATGCGTTGCCACTGCTATGGGCGACCGCGTCGATTCGCACGATCCTCTTTCTGCCCACCGTGAGCGATGAATGGATGCAAACCCACATTCGCATCGATGAAATCTTGGCCGGATGCACTCTTGCGCTGATCCACCTTGATCCACAAGCACAACGCATTCGGCAGACCATCGCTCGCATACCGCTCTCACTGCTAGTTCCATTGCTTTGCGTTGCCTCATGGACGCGGTTTTGGGACTTTTACTGGCTGCGCGGTATCGCTGCCATGCTGCTTATCGGCCACACTCTCTATCGAGATAGGCCGTGGCTATCAAAAGCTCTGGAGAGTGCTTTTTTGTTTGTCATCGCCGAGCTTTCATACGCCCTCTACGTCCTCCACCCAATCACCATGGTTGGCTGGCTAGGCTCAGGTGATACTTTGGTTCGGTACCTAAAGAGACCTCTGTGCATTGCCCTGACCTTTGCCCTAGCGTATCTCTCGACGCACTATTTTGAAGCGCGGTTTATCGCACTGGGCAAGACTCTGGCCGGCCGTTTTGCGAAAAAAGAGCGGCCGTCAGCGACAGATGGCCAGCAGCTTCAACTATAAGCAAGCCAATGATGGACGGGAAATCAGACTCAATCTAAGGTAAAATTGGTCACGATTTCTTTAAAGCTCAGAGGCGAACGCACCTCATGATCGACACTCCGTTTCGTCGTATTCTCGCGCATACCTCGCCGATGATCGTCAAGGTTTACAGCCGACTTGGACTACGCCCGAACCACATCACCGTGGGTGCCACACTGACGGCGGCAGCCGCTGCAGTGGCTTGCGGCGCCGGCTACACGTGGCTGGCACTTGGCCTTTGGTGGGCTAGTCGCTGGTTCGACGGCACCGATGGGATTTACGCTAGGGGCACCGGCCAACAGACCGACTTCGGTGCTTACCTCGATATCGTCGGCGATATGGCGGCCTATTCGATGATGATCCTGGGCTTCATGGTCCGCCGCCCTGACCTCCACTGGTCCTGGCTTGGCATCGTCTTTCTCTATGTGCTTTGCATTAGCAGCGCCTTGGCCCTAGGCGCCCTAAGCGATAAAAGAGGCCTCACAAGTCAGGACAATCGCGGCCTCCGCCTCGGCGCTGGCCTGGCCGAGGGTGGCGAGACTGGTATCGCCTACACCTTGTTTTTACTCCTGCCGCAATACCTCGGACCTTTGACGTCTATCTGGCTAGGCATCCTAGCAACCACGGTGATCGCCAGAACCCTCTTAGCGAGAAACCTACTACGCTAAGCATCATCGCTGAACTGACGCTGCAACAGCTTGAAATAGAGCCCCGCGTGATCGCGAGCTAACTCCTCGTGGCGCCCTTGCTGGACGATCTGGCCGCTACTCACCACGAAGATCTGATCGGCGTCCTTCACCGTGGCCAGGCGGTGAGCGATGATCAAGGTGGTTCTGCCACGCATCAGGCGCTGCAGGGCCACTTGCACCAAGGATTCGCTGGCGGTATCGAGGTTGCTGGTCGCCTCGTCGAGAAGGAGGATGC
>Ga0315274_10002368_pt1 | contig 28549 bp, 22 predicted proteins | sample YL17G02_20_MG_FD_203700 | JGI IMG/M metagenome (GOLD analysis project Ga0315274, IMG submission 203700) | Sediment microbial communities from Yellowstone Lake, YNP, Wyoming, USA - YL17G02_20 | ecosystem: Environmental > Aquatic > Freshwater > Lake > Sediment | place: USA: Wyoming | collected...
AACCCTAGACCGGAGCCCTTTCTTCTACTACTCGTAGGGTATATGCCGTTCCCCCTCCTCTAGCTGGTGGTTCTCATTCACCTACCGCTTCGAAAGCCCGACTAGAGGTACATGTTTCGGGCCGACGCACCACTGGTGCGTCGGCCCGAGGACATTCCGCAAAGCTACCTGGCGATTATGCCGGTTCCAGCGCAAAGGCCTTTGGCGTGGCGTCGGCGTCCAGGTAGTCCAACGTCGACCAGCCATCTGTGGCCAGCGCGTCTACGTGCAACGTTTCGGCGAAAGCGGCCTTGGGGCAACCGCCTAGCAGTGTCGCAACCGGCACAAGCTTGGTGAACAGGCTTGCCGCGTTGCGCACAAAACCATTCACCACCGGCCCGGCAACCGACCCGCTGGCGCTTGCAGCGGCGACGGCGCCCGAGCTGCCCCGGCTCACCTGGAAGCTGAAGGTAGCCAAGTCGTTCGGGTGGCGAGCGATAAAGCTGACGACGGCATCCGCGCCAGGTGTGTACGAGACAAAGCCACACGGACCTGCCGTGTTGCCGTTCACCGTCACCTCTTTGATCTCGGCCGTGGACGGGTTATTGTCCACGTGCAAGACGAGTCGGAAGGCGACGATCTTGCCTGCGCCATCGCGGATCACCCGGTCTTCCATATCGCCGGGCAGCGCAGGAGCGTGGGCTACGAGCTGTGTAGGCACGATGCCCAGCCCGAACGGCGCATCGACCGTCGGCACCTTGAGCAGCACCCCTTCGTCGGTCAGGTTGACAAGGCTTCCGTCGCTCTTGAATAGCTCGAGCTTGAGCTCATACCTGCGAGCGGCCGCCGCCGCGTCACCACCTTCCAGCAGGTGCGAGAGGAAATAGGCGCTGGCCGAGTTGGCACGCGCGTCTACCTCGGGAGCCCACGATGACGACACTGCACCCGCATTCAGCGGCGGATTGGCCGGACGGATCTTGAACAGGTTCTGGCCGGCAAAGGCCGGGTCCGGCCCAAGGTCGAACGGCTTGAAGACCAGCGTGCTGTCGGCCATGATCTCGCCATAGTGCCGTATGACCTGGTGATCCAGCGCCGTCCAGTCGCCCGTGCTGCCCAGGCGTCGATACGACCAGCGGTAGTGAGTGATGCCACTGGGGATCAAGCCATCGCCAAACCACACGTGTGGCTCCAGGCTGCCCCCGAGCGGCTGACCCGCCGTCGTCAACCCTTCGTTCGTGCCGGCAGAGGCGCGCTGGATCTCGGTCATGCTGATCCCGTGACCGACGCTCAACACGGCTACCTGCTTGCCTGGGAGCGGCGGCTCTTCGCCGCACCATGGTACGCGCGGATCGGTTACCCACAGCATCACATCGCTGCCGCAAGCATAATCCCAGTACGTGTTGCAGCAAACCGATGGATGATAGACCGTGGTCCAGGTGCCACCGATGTTGTACTCGACCCAAAAGTACAGGTCCGGGTGATCGCCAAAGCACGGGTACCAGATCTCTGTGTCGAACTGCCCCTGGTGATCGGTGGTTACCACCGCCACTTCGTCGCACGTGCAGCCATAGGGCCACAGCCAGGGCCAGCGGCAGATCCAGGGCCGGATGAGGGCGACCTGGTCGATCAGAGCTTGCCTGACGACGGGAAGGGACGGGGACATCAGCGCAGCCCGGGCTGCGACAGGCAACCCGCCCAACGAACGAGGTGGAAGAGGCTGGGGGTTCAGCATAACCTCGCCAGCGGCCGATGCCGGTTGAGACTGGATCGCCTCGGCGACGGACAGGTCAAGCTGTGGATTGACTGCCCTTGTCTCCAGGTTGGCCTTGACCATGCGGGCCACGTTGATCGGCGACGGGTCAATGACGCCCGGATCATAGACAAAGGGCGGAGGGTCTGGCTCTGGGAATGGATGGGGTCGGACGAGCACCTCAAGCAACTCATCGCGCAGGCGGCGGATGATGTCGTCTGGCAGACGCGGGATGAGCCACACGAGCCGGTCCACCTCGCAAACGTGAACGCGGGCATTACAGACCGGCTTGTCGTAGGTGACGCCACCGACGGTGACTGGCTTGACCACCTGCCCACGCACGCGGCAGCGGCACCAGAACCACCACTTCCACAGAGCTTCCGGGATCGGCAGCAGCTTGTAGACTCGCTGCTTGGGGTCGAACCTCCAGGTCGGCTCGTAGGCCCGGACACGGGACATGGTTTCGAGCGACACCTTTTCCCTGCCTTCCGGCGGGGAAGCGAAAAAGATGTGGGTGCCCTTGGCCTGGTCATCGGTGAGTGCCAGTTGTGCATGGCCTTCTTTCACGGGTGCACGGGCAAGCAGTTCACCTTGAGCGTCAAAAGCAAAAGCAGTCACCTCGATCGGCTTGTCCGGCTTGCCGTCGAACGCCACTCGGAACGAAAGATGGGCTTTTTGCTCGCCTTCTGGGTCTGTATCCGGTCTGCTTGTCTTTGGCATTTTGAACCTCCTGTACCACACAATATCGTAAGTCCGTGACCCGGATTGTGTCAAAGAGTTTGAGGCAGCCCTCCTTACATCCTATAGTGAAGCAGGACGTTTCCAGATTTGAAACCCCTGGTCTCTACCAGCTCGAGACTGCGTTTCTTGACGCCTTCAAAAAGTGGTTTTCCCGCTCCCAGCACAACCGGAGTGACCAGGAACACATAGTCATCGATCAGTCCTTCGGCGGTAAGCTGCTGCACCACAGTGCCGTTGCCAAATATGATCATGGCGAGGCCATTTCCCTGTTTTAGCTTTCTCACTTCTTGGGCCAGATTGCCCTTGACCAGTTGCGAGTTCACCCAGGTGACTTTTTCCAGTGTGTTCGAGAAAACCACCTTGGTCATGTCGTTCAGCTCGTGAGCGGTGCTCCGTGCTTCTTTCGGCGCGTTTGGATCTGCGGCCACCTTTGGCCAAACGCTCTCAAAGAGTTGATAGGTTACCCGGCCGAACAAAGCCGTGTCAGCCGCTCCCGTTTCATGCAGCGCCTTGTCAACTTCCAAGTCCCTGATAAACCAGTCGATCTCCCCATTCGGCCCGGCAAAGAAGCCGCCAATGGAAACTCGATTCATCATCACGACTTTTCTCATGCCAGTCGTCCTCATTTAGTCTGTTCGTCCTCTGCGAATGACCGATAGGCAGCAAGTTCCCCCCCCAAGCACAGCCAATGCAGTTAATAGGTAGGGACCCTCGTCTACCACCATCATGATAGCATGGAATGGCCGCTCTCAACCGACGGAGGTGGTTGGAGTTGCAGGTGCGTTTTACAACGATGGTTGGAGTTTGGTTGGATTTGGGTTTTCGGGCATTGACGGGGTGTGGTTTGTGTGCTACACTGGTAACCGAAGCAACATGGGCAGACACTGGAGGGCACACGGGAAGGGTTGTACACAGCGGCAGCGCCAGAATGTCCAACGCGTCTTGCGGCCATCGACCTGCAAATGCAGATGCAAAAGGGATACCCTTTGCATGAAAGGGGAGTGCCCTGATGACCGAACAAGAACAGCTTGAGCAAGCGATTGCGGCCCTCGAAGCGCAACGGGCTATTCTGGGCGATGCCGCCGTCGATGCCTCCATCGGTGCCATGCGCGAACGGCTCGTGGGCCTCAGATCTCTCGCCTCCCCTGATCAGCAGCGCAAGCAAGCCACCGTCCTCTTTGCCGACGTCTCGGGCTTCACGGCCATGTCCGAGACCATGGACGCCGAGCAAGTCACCGACTTGATAAATGACCTTTGGCAGTGCCTCGACGTGGCCATTGTCGCCCATGGCGGTGTAATTGACAAGCACATGGGCGACGCCGTGATGGCGCTGTGGGGCGTAGTCGAGGCCCGTGAGGATGACCCGGAACGCGCCATCCGCGCTGCATTGGATATGCAGGCCGAACTTGGTGTCTTTCGAAAGGCGCACGACGTGCAACTGGCGATGCGCATCGGCCTCAACACCGGCCTGGTGTTGTTGGGTGCTGTGGGAACGACAGGCGAATTCTCTGCCATCGGTGACACAGTCAACGTAGCGAGCCGACTGGAACATGCCGCGCCAGTCGGTGGAGTACTTGTTTCGCACGAGACTTACCGCCACGTGCGCGGTGTCTTTGACGTATTACCCCAGGAACCGATCACTATCAGGGGCAAAGCCCGACCGGTACAGACCTACGTGGTGAAGCGGGCCAAGCCGCACGCCTTCCGTGTGCCAACGCGGGGTGTGGAAGGCATTGAAACACGCACTGTTGGGCGTGATGCGGAACTGTTAGTGCTCCAGAACGCTTTCCGCGACGCGGTGGAAGATGCCGAGACCCGAGTAGTGACTGTTGTGGGCGAGGCCGGGGTTGGCAAGTCGCGGCTATTGTACGAGTTCGAAAACTGGATCGAACTGCTGCCAGAGCAAATCTACTACTTCAAAGGCCGAGCCACGCCGGAAATGCGGACCATCCCCCATGGGATCATTCGCGACCTGTTCGCGCTTCGCTTTGAAATCCTCGAAAGCGACAGCACGGCGATGGTGCTGGAAAAGTTTCGCGTTCGGATGGCGGGTATCCTCAGGCCAGACCAGGCCGACCTGGTCGGTCACCTGGTCGGCTTTGACTTTTCCGCCAGCCAGGCAGTACAAAACCTCTTGGGCAGCCCTTCCTTCAAGGAACTGGCGATAGCCTACCTCATCAACTACATCAGGGCGTTGGCCGAGGAGCCGACGGTGATGTTTCTGGAGGATGTGCACTGGGCCGACGATAGCTCGCTCGACCTCCTCGACCATCTGGTGACGAGAATACCCGATGTTCGACTGCTGGTTATTTGCCTGGCGCGCCCTCTGCTTTTCGAGCGCCGCCCGAACTGGGGCGAGGGGCGGGAGGCCTACACCCGGCTTGAGCTCAAGCCGCTCTCCCGGCGGGCTACGCGGGCGCTGGTAGACGAGGTTCTGCAGAAGGTAGTTCACGTGCCCGACGACCTGCGTGCCCTGGTCATGGAGGGGGCGGAGGGTAATCCCTACTACGTCGAAGAACTCATCAAGATGCTGATTGAAGATGGCGTGATTCTGCGTGGCGAGGAACGGTGGGGTGTCGAGCCCGACCGCCTAGCACAAGTGCGCGTACCGCCTACACTGACGGCGGTGCTCCAGGCCCGTCTGGATAGCCTGCCGTGCGACGAAAAGGCGCTCCTGCAGCGGGCTTCAGTCGTGGGGCGTCTGTTCTGGGATGAGACGGTGTCTGTGCTGCGAGCCGCAAGTGACCAAGTCCTAGATGTCTCGTCCAATCTGGATGCCGTGCGGGCGCGCGAGCTGGTCTTCCGGCATGAGCGGTCGGCCTTCGCCGGGGTGGTGGAGTATGTCTTCAAGCACGCCCTACTGCGTGATGTGACGTACGAGACTGTGTTGCTCAAGCTGCGAGGAGTATATCATCGGCAAGTGGCTGAGTGGCTGGAAGCGAGAGGAGGTGAGCGTGTCGGCGAATTCGCTGGCCTGATTGCCGATCACTATGAGCGGGCTGGTGAGGTGCAGAAGGCGGTGGAGTGGCTGCGCCGAGCAGGTGAGGCCGCGAATCGGACCAGCGCTTTCCGAGAAGCCATCACGGCATTTGAACGGGCACTGGCGCTGTTGCCAGATCATTACCCGTCGGAGCGCGCTGCGCTACTGGTAAGCGCAGGTAATGCATATACCCCGCTCGGTGAGCATTCCACCGCACGAGACTGTCTGGAAGCGGGCTTGGCGCTGGCCCAAAAGGCAGACGATCAGCGGATGGCTGCAGAAGCACTGAACGGGTTGAGTTTGTCAGCCTACGAGCAAGGGGCCTTCGACAAAGCCCGTAACTTTGCAGCGGAAGCGCTCGAGCTTGCCCACTTGGTGGCGGACCACCGCTTGGAAGCACACGCCCTCCGCGGATTGGGCAACAGCGCGCTGAATCAAGGAGACTATGGAGAGGCCGTCCGCTGTCATGAAGCGAGTCTCACACTGTGTGGTGAATTGGGTGATCGCGTAGGAATCGCTGCCTCCCTCAACAGTCTGGGGAATGTCGCTCGCGATCAGGGTGACTCGGCAACCGCTATGCGCCGCTACGAAGAGAGCCTTGCGATCTGCCGGGAGTTGGGCGACCGACGTGCCATCGCGGTTCGCCTGAACAACTTGGCCAATGTGGCCACAGCTCAGAGCGATTATGCTGTCGCAGTGCCCCGGTATACGGAGTGCCTGACCATTTCCCGAGAGATCGGCGACCGTCGCGGCGAGTATATCGCGCTCATCAATCTGGGATTCGTCGCTCAGTACCAGGGAGACTACCCGACGGCAATGCGCCGCTGCCAAGATGCTTTGGCGATCTGTCGAACGATCGGGGACCGGTATGGTATCGCCGCCTGTCTGGACTTGCTGGGCTTCACGGCAGTTCTGGCTGGTCACGATGATTCGGCCAGACGGTATCTCCATGAGGGGTTGGCGGAAGCGATGGCAATCGGGGTCTTCTCCATTGCGTTGGATACACTGGTCGGCCTGGCACAACTGCGCGCCAGAGCGGGCGATCACGTGCCTGCGGCGGAATGGATCGGTCTGTCGCTCCATCACCCAGCTAGCACGAGCGATGTGATCCGGTCGGCGGAGGCCGTGTTGGCCACCCTTCGCATTGCCGTGCCTGCTCCGGAGTTGGAGGCGGCTCTGGAGCGCGGTAGGACGCTCGACATTCGGCAGGTCGTTGAGGTGGTACTGGCGAAGCCGGATTGAGTTGTGCGCGGTACCCAGATTGAAGGAGTCTCCTATTGCCTGTAGTGCCATCCACCATTGACTGTGTGACCGCTACCTGGACGGAGCGAGACGAATTCAAAGGAGCGCTATTCTGTTGCACTACTACCCACAAGATCGCCAGCTTATGTTGGTCACCGAAAAGGATGGGCGGATCATCGGTGGCGCGCTCGGCTATGGCCACATTCTTCGCATCATTGCGCTGGAGCCGGAGCATCGCGGGAAAAGACTCGGTCGGCGGCTTATCCAGACCTGTGAGGTTGGCGCAATGCGGCGCGCGCTTCGCACGATCAGCCTGGGGACGGATGAACGTGCAAAAGGCTTCCATGTGCGCATGGGGTACCGAGGCAGGTCATCGATGCACAAGGAACTGTCACTCCCGGGCCGAGCACTGGACTTGCGGCTACGCAGGCTGGAAGCCATGATCGGCGACCATGGGGTGAAACAGGTTGTCCAGGCAGATGAGGCGGGCAGGGCCCCGTCTTTGTTCTAGCGTGGAAGCCAAAACCGGGCCGCGCAAGCGGCTGAGTCAGACTTTTACCGCGTTCAAGTATCCCAACTACCGCCTGTGGTTCTTTGGGCAGTTGGTCTCCCTTTTCGGCACCTGGATGCAATCGACCGCCCAGGGATTCCTGGTCTATGAGCTGACCCGGTCAGTGGCCTACCTGGGGTATGTGGCCTTTGCTTCAGGGCTGGCCAACTGGCTGTTCACGTTGTACGCCGGTGCCGTCGCCGACCGCATGCCGAGGCGCACGCTGCTCCTGATCACCCAGAACTGCATGATGATCCTGGCCTTCATCCTGGGTGCGCTCACTCTGCTGCACGTGGTGCAGCCGTGGCACGTCCTGGTGCTGGCTTTTGCCCTGGGCGTGGCCAACGCCTTTGACGCTCCCGCGCGGCTGGCCTTTGTGCTCGAGATGGTCGACCGCGAGGACCTGATCAACGCCGTGGCCCTGAACTCGAGTATGTTCAACATGGCTACGGTCATGGGGCCGGCTGCGGCAGGGCTGGCCTATGCCCGTTTCGGCCCGGGGTGGTGTTTTATGCTGAACGGCATCTCGTTCATCGCCATTATCATCGGCCTGGCCCTGATGAAGCTCAAGCCATGGTCTCCGCCCGCGCGCCGCAACTCGCCCTGGACAGATATCAAAGACGGAGTGCACTATGTCGTCAGGCATCCATCGATCCGTGTCATGGTCGGCCTGGTGGGGACCATCGCTCTGTTCGGCTATTCGTTTGGTACGCTGCTCCCGGCATGGGCGGTGGAGATCCTCGGCGGCGACGCTCAGACCAATGGCTTGCTGCAATCGGCCAGGGGAATCGGGGCCCTGATCGCAGCGCTGGCGATCGCCTCGTCCGGTCGGATTCGATATCGCGGACGCCTGCTCACCGCCGGCACCTTTGTCTTTCCCCTGGCTCTCGTGGCGTTCGCTTTTGTGCGCTGGCTGCCGCTCTCGCTGCTCACCCTGGTTGTCATCGGGGGATCCGGCATGCTGGCCATGAACCTCCTCAACTCTCTAGTGCAGTCGCTGGCGGCCGACGAGCTGCGTGGACGGGTGATGAGCATGTACAGCCTGACCTTTATGGGCCTCATGTCTGCGGGCGGCCTGTGGGCCGGCACCTTGGCGCAACGGATCGGCGAACCAAAAACCATCGTCATCGGCGCCGGGCTAACCTTCTTCTTTGCCCTGCTGGCCTGGGTCTTTGTGCCCCGCCTGCGTCACATCCAGTGAGGGTCAGGATTCTGTCTCTTCGGCCTGGAGCGCAGCCTGCAACTCGTCCAGGTGACGCCCCTTGTCCCACAGGTCATTGATCTCGCGAGCGCTCAACAGCCTGTCCAGGCGTGTGGGGATGAAGGTGATCCGGCGCAGCTTGTGACTGACGATCGGCGGCTCCAACCGCTGCAGCGGACCGATCTCGATGCGGAAATAGAGGTCTTGGGCCCGTGGATGGTCAGCTTCAGTGGGCAGCAACCGCGCTCGCGTCGCCAGGCGGTACGCCCGGATTGGCGCATAAAAGAGCACCTGGTGCCGCTCCTCAGCCGGGAACGCACCGGTCATGTAAAACGCCAGATAGTCGGCGCCCACACGCCTGGGGGCACGCTTGACCGGGATACGATACCAGCCCTGTGCGCGGGCGATCTCCAGGTCGCGCGGATCCTTCATCACCACGACCAGCACCCGGTCGCCGGTTCCCGGACAGGCCTCACGCAATACCTGGGCAACGCGTCGTTCGTTCATCGACAAGCCTGCCAGACAAGCGGGAAGCCATACGAGATGGCCCCTCTGCGATCTGCCTTCGACATCACGGCTCGCGATCCCTCGTGGCCACCTGCCACAGGAACGGATCTATCTCAGGGGGCTGGTCTTCAAAGGCCTCAATGCGCTGGGCTGCCCCTTTCCGGGCCAAAGCGATTGACGTCCCCGGCGAGAGCGCGATCGAGGTACGGCCCGCCTGCACGGTAACGCTGCCTCGGATGCAGGCGATGCGAGTGACCCCAGCCTCCGCGTCAACGCCGACCATCATGGCCGAACCACCCAACGTCTTGTCCAGGCTGGCCGTGCCCACGGGAGTCTTGACTTCCAGGTACCCTTGTCCCAGCGGTTCATCAATGGCCGCATACACCCCGCCGTTCTCCAGGCGCAGGCGGGTTTGAGTGACCGAGCGGTAGATGGAGGCCGTCTCCAGGACCGCCATCGTATCAGGCCCCAGGATGGTCAGCGAGCGATCGTCGCTCAGCTCGACATAGCTGGGCCGGTCCTTGCTCACGTGCATCCAGTCGCCGGCTGCCACCTCCATCCCCGAGCCGAACGCAAGGGTACCCATCCCCCATTCGCACCGCCAGCCGCAGCTAATGGTGGCCCAGCCGCTGACAAAAGACTGGATCGCCGTCTGGCTCCGGTCCGGGCCGATCCTGCTACAGGCTGCACACATGACAGCCAGGGCACAGGCGACGTACCTGAGAACACTGCGCCTCACCTTGCCTCCTGCATGCCCTTGACCCCATTTAGTCAGCTCACCCTCCCGCAGGTCCAGATCGTACCTGTCCCCGTGAGGTACATGGGTAGCTGAATCACCATCCGGCGACTGTGCCAAACGTAACCTGCGGGAGGGTAGGCTGCGCAATGACCGGGTCTGGCCGATCACGCCATCTGGCAGAACCTACGCTAGAGCGCGTCCAGGCGCAACCCAAGCAAGGGCACCAGCATTTCCTGCGCCTGAAGCCCGCCATGGCGCCCGAGCATCTTGAGCTGAGCGTGATCGCGAGCCAGGTAATGGTTGGCCCGCGCCAGGCCAATCAGGTCGCCCAGGCGGTGAGGGGTCTCGGCAAAGATGGAACCAGGGCCAAGCAAGCCACTGTCCAGCACCTGCTCTCGCGTCAACAGGGCAAAGCAATGCCCAAGCCGCTCCTGGAGGTAGCCTTGGACGTGCGCCAGCGCACCGCCACGCACGTACAGAAAGGGAGCGCGGCTCTCACCCAACGGCGGCAGCGCCAGTGCGTCGCGCAGGTCTGGATGCTTGTCCAGGCGCACCGCCGCTGCTGGCGGGGTGGCCACGCCGCCATGGTCCGCCACGAGCAGCAACAGCGTGCCTTTTCGCTGTGCCGGGGTCAGCCGCGAGAGAAAGGCCCTTTCTATCACCCAGGACAGGACGCCGAGCTCAATACCCCAGATGTGGTGATGGGGACCATACTGGTGGGTGATGCCATCTATCGAATCCCAGTAGGCCATCAGCAGCAGCTTTTCGTCTGGGCGCCGCTCGATGATCTGCTGCAATCCCGCCCACATATCGCTAACGGCTACAAACGGCACGACCTCCCGCACGCCCCGGCGATGGATGCGGGAGAGCAGCGATTCAGCATAGGCTTTGCTGATCAGGCTGCGGGTCACGACGCCGTGCGCCGCCAGTTGTGTCGCCAGGCCGGGCACCGGCACAAACTTGTCGGCCTCGATGCCCCACTCGGCCAGGGAGTCCCGACGGCGGTGCGCGATGGGCCAGAAGAAGAGGGTGCTGGCAGCGACACCCAGCTCGCGCAGATACAGCTCGTAGGCCAGGATCCCATGCGCAGCGGGGCTGTGCCCCGTCCAAAGGGTAGACAGCACCGTGTTTGTGGTCGAAGGAAAGGTGGAGGTGATCGGCACCAGAGAACCTGCATCAGCCAGGCGATGGAATACCAGCCGATCGTCGTGGTTCATCGCCGCCCGCAACTGCAGGTAGCCCAGGGCGTCGACGACCACCAGCACAATACGCCGCAGGCCATCGCCCCATCCAGCCCACAGGTCATGCCGTAAGGGGGGGAGACAGGCATCCTTCAGTCCAGCGCCAAACAGCGCGGCAATCGTCGCCGGGAGATTGGCGATGCCCAACCCGGCATAGTCGGGCATCACAAACTCACCGACAGGGAGGAGAGCCTGGATCGGGGGCAGCAAAGCGGAACGCAGGCGCGCCTCCGTCTCGTCGGCGGTGGACGCCACGGCTGGCGCGGTATGCATCAGTCTGCTTCCTCGTTCACCAGGGCCAGGATTTGCTCTGGCCTGAAGGGCTTGCTGATGAAGCGGTTCCCCGCGCTCTGAAGAAAGACCCAGCTTTCGTCGCTGACCACGTCTCCGGTGGAAAAGATGAACTTGCGGGCTTGCTCCGGCCGCGTCCGCTTGAGTTGATAGTATAGCTCGCTGCCACTCATGCCCGGCATCTTGAGGTCGCAGATCACCAGGTCAAACATCTGCGTGGACAGAGCGTCCTGGGCCTGGAGACCATTCTCTGCCGTAGTGACGCGGTGCCCCTCTGCCTCCAGGATCCGCCTGAGCAACTGCACAATCTCGACTTCGTCGTCTACGACCAGGATGGATCGCTCTCTGACCGGGAGAGGGTAGGCATCAGCCTTGGGCATCTGGTCTTCTTCCAGCGGACCGTCATAGAGCGGCAGCTCGACCGTGAACATCGCGCCTTTTCCGAGCTCGCTCTCGGCCTGGATCGTGCCCTGGTGCTCTTGCACGATGCCCAGGCAGATCGACAGCCCCAACCCGGTGCCTTCGCCCACATCTTTGGTGGTGAAGAACGGGTCAAAGATGCGGCCCATGTTCTCCTTGGAGATCCCCGGACCGTCGTCCGTCACCCGTACCTGGACCAGGTTACCTTCCGTGGGTGCCACCTGGACGAACAACGTCCCGCCGCCGTGCACCTTGCGCATGGCCTGGTGTGCATTGCTGACCAGGTTGAGGAAGACTTGTTGGAGCTGGTAGCGATCCCCGAGGACCATGACCGGCGCAGATGGGACATCGCGCACCACACGGATGTTGTCTACCTCCAGTTGATAGGTCAAGAGGTCAGTAGTCTTGGTGAGGACGTCCGCCAGGTCGATGGGGCGTTTCTCAAAGCGGGTCTGCCGGGCAAAGGACAGCAGGTTGTGCACGATGCGCGCGCTGCGCTGGGCCTCGCGCTCGATGCGTTCCAGGTCGTCGCAGATCTGCCTGTCCTCACAGGTCTCTAGCAGCAGTTGAGAGTAGCCGACGATCGCGGTCAACGGGTTGTTGAGCTCGTGCGCTACCCCAGCCACCAACTGGCCGATAGCCGACATCTTTTCGGCCTGCAGCAGTTGGTCTTGCGTGCGCTCCAGCTCCTCCATCTGTGCTTTGATGCTCTCGTGCAGCGAAGCGTTGTCAATGGCGATGGCTGCCTGTGGCGCCAGCGACTCGAGCACGCGCAGATCGCGCTCGGTGAACTGCCCGGGCTTGGGGTCAATCACTTCGATCGCTCCGATAATGCGGTCTTTGCTGAGCAGGGGGACACAGAGCACTGAACGAGTGTTCAGGCCGGTTTGCTGGTCGATCTGGCCGTAGAATCGCGGGTCCTGGTGAGCATCGGCGACAAACACGGGTTGGCGGTTGCGAACCGTCCAGCCCACGATGCCCTGGTCCAATGCCATGCGCGTGCCCAGCAAAAGATCGGCCTTGGGGCTGGCAGCAGCGGCAAAGTACATGTCCCCGCGCGCTTCGTCAACCAGGAGCACCGACCCGGCTGTTGCGTTCAGCACCTCGATCACTTCGCGCATGATGCGGGTCAGTACTTCCTGCTTGTCCAACGTCGAGGTCAACACTCGTCCGGCCTCGTTGAGCAGGGCCTGGGCCCGTGCCTCTCGCTCGGCGGCCTCATACAGCCGACGTTTCTCGATCGCTCCGGCCAGGATCTCGACCAGCAGGTGCAGCAGGTGCCACACATCCGCGTCTGGAGGCCGTGCCTCCAGGTGAAAGACGCCGATCACCTCCGCAGCCGTGCGCAACGGCAGGTTCACCTGGTCCTGGTCCTGCTCCACATCGGTTACCTCAATCGTCAGGCGATCGATCTCCTCTGGCATATACCCGATGTTGGCCCGCACGCGGAATGCGCCGGTTTGCTCGTCCAACAGGGCAATGTACGCCCTACGGTAGGGCACCAGATCGGCGGTGTGCTCTAGCACCTCGTCGAGCATGTCCGCCGGAGCGGCGCGGCTCAGGGCATGGTTGATGGTGGTCAACACGCGCAGTGCCCGGTTGCGGTCGCGCAACAGGGACAGATCGGACACGATTTGCCTGATCAGGCGATCCAGCTCGTTGAGCTGGGCGCCCAACTCACGCCTGGGCAGGGGCGGTGGCTCCTCTTCGGGCACCAGGGCGCGTACGGTCGAGATCAGTTGATGGAGGAAGCGGACGAGCAGGAACGCAGCCAGGACGGCAAGGGCCAAGCTGGCGATCAGCGTAGCCCCAACCAGCAACAATGCCAGGTACGTGCTGCTGAGCACCTGGTGCGCCAGCCAGTAGACCATCAGGTTAACAGGAGCCAGGATCAGCGCGCAGAATGCCCCAAATGCCAGGATGAACTGCCTGCTGCTGCGGATCCGAAGCTTGGACATGACTTCTCCTCACCCCCTGCCTGAACGGGCAGACAGCACAACACCATAGACATTATACCATAGAAGGACAAGGGAATGGAAGCGGATGGGGACAGCGGTGCCACCATGCAGTGGCGCTGCCATTGGCGCAAAGCGGCAGAATGGCATACAATCTCGGGTGCCTGGCCCTTCCAAGGGCCAGGCACCCGAGCAGGTATAGAGGTGCGTGCATGCATGGCGTTTTCTTGACTCTATTGGGTCCCGTGCTGGTGCTGTGGGTCGGCGCACTGGTGCTGGATCTGGTGGATCGTTTTCTCGAGCCGCAAGACAGGGGCGGGGCAGAGGCGTTTGTCCTGGCGCTGGGCACCGCCTCCTTGCTTGTGGCTCGCAGCCAGGCGAATGTGCCGATCGTTTTTGGGCAGTTCTTGGCGGCAGCAGGATGGACGGGTATGCCTCCCTTCCTGATCGCGGAGCGCACGACCTGGATCCTGGCATTGATCATCGTTGGTGGGTCATGGATGGCCTCGCTGGCGACACTGGGCCAGCCGACGTCGGGACGCGCCGGACGCCTGGCGGCACTGGGCGCGGCCCTGCTGTTTCTGTTTGCCGGGGACTGGGCGACGCTGATTCTGGCCTGGGCGCTGGTGGATCTGGCCCTGCTGTATGCCCTGGCCCGGGGCCGAAGAACCGATGGCGGCGGGCACGAGGGCCTTGGCTGGACTGGTGCGCTGAGCCTGGGCGGTGCTGTAGCCCTGGGCATTGCCTTGCTCCTGGGACAGCAGGCGGAGGGAAGTGCCTGGGGCATTTCCAGCAGAGTGGACATGGCTGTCTCGCATGCGCTCCTCCAGGGTACTGTTACCGGGTCTTCGGTGCTTGTGGCCGCACTCGGCGTGCTGGCCGTTCTGCTGCGCCTGATGCCTTTTCCCCTGCCGACGTGGCAGACCATCACGGAGCGCGACAGCGATCGTGAGGACCGGCCCATCGTGCGGGTCATGCTGGTTGCCATTCCCTGCCTGCTGGGGCTTCACCTGTGGGCTCGGCTGGCGCAATCCGGAGCCATTGCGCTGGGCGGACGCTGGTTTGTGCTATGGTTGATCTGCGCTGGCATGGGGTTGGCGGTCACTGCGATCAAGGCCTGGTCCACACAGGACCCTGACCAGGTGGTGACGTGCGTGAATGGTTATGCGGGTGCGGTTCTCCTATTGGGAGCGGGGTTGGCATTGCGCACGGATTGGATGCTGCCCATCGGCATCAATGTGGTGTTGAGCGCCTCGGCTCTGTATGTATCGTGGACACAGGGGCAGTATCTACGGGTGTCCAACCTGCGCTCTTATTGGCGGATCGTGCCTTCCCTGGTGGCACTGTTGTCGCTGGCAGGGCTTCCGTTGACCATCGGTTTCGCGGCCCGTGCCGGGCTGTACAAGACCATGTTGGCTGGCGGCAAGTGGCTGGCTCTGATCGTGCTCATGGCCGGAGAGGCCCTGCTGATGGGGGCCCTGCTGCGCGTCATCTTTGGGATCGAGGGGGCCAGCCATGAAGAAGGACAAGCGTTGGAGGAGAGCGAGCAGGTGGATGCCGCCGCTGTCTCCCCAGCCCCGTCACCGGCGCCAGAGACAGGCCGGATCCGCTGGATGCGGGAAATCCACTATGGTGCCGGGGCTGCGCTGGCCGCTGCCATTGTGGCTCTTGGGTTTGCGCCCGGGCTGCTGATGATCCCCGGGTTCGGTTCTTGGCTGGGCCTGCTGACCGTGCCCATCTTTGCTGCGCTGCTCTTGCCGATCGTTGGCGCGATTGCCCTGTACCGTTCTCAGACTGCCGAGAACCCAACGCAGGTGTTCCCCGCGGCGATCATGGGGTGGGGACCGTTGGCCCGCCGCCTGCTCAGCCTGGACTGGGCATACAAGCTGGTGGAGAGCATCCTGCAGCGTGTTGGCTCGGTGATCTGGGCGACTACCCAGGTGGTGCAGGGGGCAGGATACATGGCCTGGGTGCTGCTGGTTTGCCTGGTAGTCCTGTTGTTCGTGCTGATGCGCTGAGAGGCAAGTAAACCGTGCTACCCTGGAAGGAGCTGATCTCACAACTGGCCCACCTGTCCGGCCTGCCGGCCCTGATCGGACTGGTGTGTACCGCTTCGGTGATTGCCATCGCCCGTGATTGGCGCTTTGAGCTGTGGGCACTGCTGGCGCAGTATATCCTGGTGGGAGTTCTGCACCTGCGCATGTTGCCTTTTGAGCTGGCACTGGTCAGAGTCTTGGCTGGGGTGCTGGTCTGCCCCATGCTCTATTGGGCGGCCCGGTGGGTGGAGAGTGAGCGGGCGCACAAGGCGCAGATCGAGCGCCAGCAGTTGGCCGAACAGGGCCAGGTCCCCCTTCCTCCCTTGCCATGGCCGGTGCGGCCGACCAGCGGGATGTTTGTCTTGCTGGCCGTGCTGCTACTGGGCATGGTATTGTACAGCGTCTCCAGCTCATTCCCCTTGCCCTTTATCGATGCAGACATCGCCCCGGCCTGCGTCTGGCTGGCGCTCATCGGCCTATTCATGCTGGTGTTGACATCCGAACCTCTGCCAGCGGGGATGGGGCTGCTGACCATGGTCTCGGGTTTTGGGCTGTTTTTCGATGTGATGGGCCCCGGCCTGGTGGGTATCGGAGTCCTGTCGGCGCTCGATCTGATCATGGGGCTATCGATTTCTTACCTGGCGATCGTTCGCGACCTGACGGGAGAGGTGTTGTGAACCCGTTGATCCTGGCTCTGCCCGGGCCGCTCTTTTTGGTTCTGGCGGCGGTGATAGTGGCGGTGTGTTCGTACGTCACTCATCGCTGGACCATCGCATCTGGGGTGATCGCGGCGGTAGGCTGCCTGGTGCTGGCCTGGACCTGCATGCAGCGGCTCCTCGGATTGCCTGTGGTGCTTTTCGGTCGCACGTTGCTGCTGGGCAACTCGCTGGTGGTGTTGGGACGAGAGTGGGCATTTACCCCCTCAGGCCTGGCAGCGCTGACGTTTATCCTGGGTGCGGCGGGCCTGGTCTACTTGTTCGGGCTCCCCGCCTCACAAGGCTGGTCGTTCCACGCGTCTGGGGTGCTCGTCATCGCCGTTTTGAGCCTGTCGATCACAGCGCAGCAGTATGTCTATGCCATCCTGTTTCTGTGGCTGGCGGCAAGTCTGGCAGCCTTTGTTTTCGCCGGCGGGCGCCCTGGAGCAAGCATTGGTGCCCTGCGCTTTATGGTGCTGACCGCGGTGGCCGCGATGGTCCTGTTGGTCATGCCAGCATTCCTGGATCCTGGGGGAATAAGCAGGACGGCGGCCGCATTCGCCATGCCCCCCAGCCCCGCGGTCCCTGCCGGCAGCGCCGGCGCGTCGAGCGGAACCCTGCCAACCGCTTCGATCCTGACGGTAATCGGTTTTGGGATTTTGCTGATGATGGTCCCCTTTCATGGACAGTTGGTGGCGATCGCCGCCCACAGCGCACCCATGGTGCCCGCTTTCACCCTGTCCGTGTTTCCGCCGGTCGTGTTCCACATTCTCTTCAGGTTGGGACAGACCGATCCGGCCCTTTTCCAGGACCAACTGCTGGTTGACGTCTGCCGTTGGACGGGCATTGCGGCGGTAGCCATTGGCGGCCTGGCGGCCATGGGCCAGCGGCGGTTGGGTTACCTGCTGGGATATGCGGCACTGGTAGACTGGGGAGCCGGGCTCATCGCCCTGGGACAGGGCACGGTCCAGGGGGCAGAGCGGGCTACGCTGATGCTGATCTGGCGTGTGCTGAGCCTGGTGCTGGCCGGCGCAGGCTGGACGAGCATATATCGGTTGGCCGGGCAAAGGGACGATCTGGATCGCTGCCGCGGCATGCTGCACCGCCGACCCCTGAGCACCCTGGCACTGTTCCTGGGCCTCTTGTCCCTGGCAGCCTTTCCGTTGACGCCCGGTGCTGCCGGACGCTGGCCCTTGATCCTGCAGTTGATGGATTCGCAGCCCGGAACGGCCTGGGTGCTGATCCTGGCTGGTGTGGGGGTGTGTGTGGGTGTCATCACGGGCGTGCGGGCATGTCTGAGCGCGGCACCTGTGGAAAGCCGGGAGAGAGGGGTACTGATGGTCGGAGACACAGCCATTGCCTTGCTCGCGCTCTGGTTAGTCGGGTACCTGTTCCTGCACCCGACGCCATGGTTGGATGTGGCCCAGCGGTTCCTGTCTGATTTCAACTGGCTGGCACGCTGAGGAACCGGCACCCATAGACGCGAGCAGCCATGGCGTGTGTCACCGGCCCGGTAGCGAAAGCGAGGTCAACATGTACAAAACCATACTGGTGCCTCTCGACGGATCGATGCGCGCAGAGGCCATCTTGCCGCACGTGGAGGAACTGGCGCACCGATTTGGCGCGAGCGTGATCCTACTGGAGGTGGTAGAGTTGACTCCCCCGATCGGGGCAGCCGACAGGACGTATTCAACGCTGCGGCAACGCGACCTGGATCGGCAGACCAAGAATGTACAGGCGTATCTGACGGCCAAGCAGGGTGAATTCCGGGCGAAAGGCATCCAGGCCAACATCCGGATCATGTATGGCCCGGTGGTCAGAGCGATCATCAAAACCGCCCAGCAGGACAACGCCGATCTCATTGCCATGGCCAGTCACGGTCGGAGCGGCGTGCCCCAGGCGTTCTATGGCAGCGTGGCGGCCGGGGTACTACAGCGCATCGATCGTCCTCTGCTGCTGATCCGTTCGCGTGACAGGGCTAGGACTGCCAGATCCCGGTCATCTGCCCAGTGACGGGCACCGAGTCAGAACCCGCCATGCTGTGCCACAAAGGCCAGGGCTTCCTCTTCGTATGGCATATCGTTCGCACAGGCATGCCGGGTGACGACGATCGCCCCAGTGGCGTTGCCAAAGCGCGCAGATTTGTACCAGTCCCAGCCTTTGAGATAACCATAGATCAACCCGCCGGCAAACGCATCTCCGGCGCCCAGGGTATTGTACACCTCCACTGGGAACCCCGGCACCACCAGCGGATCCTGTCCCCTGGCGAACACCTGAGCGCCACGCTGCCCGCGCTTCACCACCAGCACCTGCGGACCATAGTCCAGGATGGCCTGGATGGCGGCGTCCAGGTCGCCGGCCACGTTGGCAGAGGACACCTGTGAGTCCACTACCTGCATCTGGCCTGCCTGCTCTAGCATCACCGCCTTGATCTCGCTCTCCGTGCCAAGGACGACGTCCATGAGGGCAAGGGTGGAGCGGATCGTCACCCCATAGGCACGGGGATCGTGCCACTGATCCGTCCTCAGGTCGAGGTCGATGAAGGTCCGCGTGTCCGTGGCCCCGGCCTGCTCCGCAGCACGCATCGTGGCGCTGCGGCTGGGCTCTTTGCTCAGGCCCGTGCCGGAAATGAGGAGGATACGGCTGCGGTCGATAGGCGCGGCCAATGCATCGTCGATCCCAAGCTGGATGTCTGCGGGATTGTCCCGGTAGTAGATGAGCGGAAAGTGGTCCGGAGGCTGGATGGCTAGCGCGGCCGCACCGGTGCGGAATCCATGCTTGCGGGCGATAAACCGGGTCTCAATGCCCTCTTGCTGGAGGAATCGGAGCACAAAGTCGCCCACCGGGTCATCGCCCACGGCCGACAGCATGGCCACACTCAGGCCGAGACGGCGTGCGCCGACGGCGATATTGGCCGGGCAGCCGCCCACATAGGCGGCAAAGCTCTTGATCTCGGGAAAGGGAACCCCGATCTCGTTGGCATAGAGATCGATACAAGCCCGTCCCATCGAGACCAGGTCATAGGCCTTTGGCTCTTGCATGCTTGGCTCCTCCTGCGTGGTGGCTGGCGAGGGGGAATGCCTGGTATTGGACCCCCACTATCCTGTCCCGCACTGTTGGCACAGGATAGCATGGGGGGCGGGTTCTGTCAAAATGGCCTCACACCCTCCCGCAGGTTATGGTTGGCACCATCGGCAGATTGTGATGCAACTGCACGTGTGCCTCGCAGCGGCAGAGGCTGCTCAAACCTGCGGGAGGGTCTGTTGTGAGGCCGTAGGGGAATCGCCGTCGAATCGTCCGGACGGGTAAGGAAAACCCCAGTAGAATAGTCCAGAAGATACTTGACGAAAAAAGAACTGCAAATATACTACTCGTGCAGAGCATGGACAGGAAGGCATATGGGCGTTCAGTTCGAGTGGCAAGCCGGCACAGGGGATGGACAGTGGGAAACACTCGCCGAGACCAGGCGTCGCTCGCCGTTCAGGTGGCTGCGGCGCGTGCCCTGGTGGGCGTGGTGCGTCCTGGGCGCAGTGCTGGTCGGTGTCACTTTGGGCGGGTACATCCTGCTGCGGCGACGCTATGACGCGACCACCCGCCAGATCGCCTTTGCCATCCAGAACGTGATCGACGTCGAAACGCAGGCTTTTGTCAAGAAAGACATTGGCCTTTTCCTGGATCAACAGGACAGCACGGCGGTAGAGTGGTTCCAGCAGCAGGAACATCGTATCCGGTCCGAATGCACGTGGCCTCCTGCGGACCCGGCCACCATGTACCAGCGGTGTGCGCCATTGTTGCCCGCCCAGGTAGAACGAGTGGAGCTGCGGCGGGATGTGGCCTGGGTGCAAGTGCTGGAGAACGAAGGCGCTGTGCGACGCGCGCGCTTTTATCGTCAGACCGACCGCGGATGGAAGCAGACTGCGCCCCAGGTCGCGTTCTGGCAGGTGCCCGTCGAGCTGCGCTATGACGATTTGGTCTTCCGCTACCATCGGCGTGATGAGCCATTCGTGACGCCACTGATCGAGCAGGTCTACGAGACCATACACGATGTCTGCAGGACAGTGGACTGTCCTCCTCTCGACAACGTCTCCGATAGGTTGATGGTGGTGTTCTCGGCTGACGTGCCCTTCGGCCAGCCGCCGCGGATGGACGGCAATGTGCTGCTGCTGGCTTCGCCCTGGCTGTCGGGCCTGCCGGTCAGCGGCACCTGGGATGAGGCGTACCTGCAAGAACTGGCCTACCGGGTAGAGCGGGCCATGGGCGCCCGCGCTTTGGGAGTGCTGACTGGCCAGGATCTGAACCTGCTGCAGAAAACCGTTCTATCCGAGGTTGCAGGGCTGCAAGTTGCAGCCCTGCAAGTTGCAGGCTGCGATTGGCCTTCGTCGCGGAAATCATCTATAATCGTCCTCTGAAAAAAGGCAGCGGGTACAACGGACGAAGGGCTTCTGTAGGAGAACGCCACATTTTCCTACAGAATCGCAAGGCCCTACGCTACGATGTGGATGGAGCGGATCCATTGATCGCCTACCTGGCCGTGTTCGCAGCCTCCCTGGGCCTATCCCTTTTGCTGACCCCCCTGAGTATTCGATGGGCGCGGCAGTGGGGTATCGTCGCCCGGCCCGGCGGACGGCGCAGACACCAGGGGATCGTCCCCAAGCTGGGTGGCTTGGCCGTGTTGGGTGGGTTTGTGGGCGGGGGGCTGGTGTCATGGATCGTTCGCCGCTGGCTGCCTGCGCTTCCCGAGGGACCAGACCCCAAGGAGACCATACGCTTTGCAGCGGCCATCGGCGGCACATGTGTCATTGCGCTGTTTGGCCTGCTCGACGACCACTTTGAACTCGGTGCCAGGCCGCAGTACATAGCTCAGGCGATTGTCTCGGTCATTGCCATCGCCGGGCTGGTGTTCATCGAACGCGTGATGAACCCGTTTACCAACCAGATCTTTGTCTTCCCCGCACCGTTGGTCTGGGGGCTGACCCTGCTGTGGCTGATGGGCATGATGAACACTGTCAACTTTATGGATGGCCTCGACGGGCTGGTGGCGGGCGTGGTAGGCATTTTCGCCACGGTGTTGCTCATCCACATGCTGCGCGTGGGTCAGTACGGGCCTGCCCTCCTGCCCACGGCCCTGCTGGGCACGGTGCTGGGTTTCCTGCCATTCAACTTTTATCCCGCCAGGATCTTTTTGGGCAGCGGGGCCATCACCCTGGGCTACATCGTGGGCACCCTATCCCTGGTAGGAGGCGCACGGGTGGCGACGGTGCTGCTGGTCATGGCGCTGCCGATCGTGGATGTAGCCTGGCAGATCCTGAATCGGTGGAGGCATGGGCGGTCGATGAACCAAGGGGACCGGGGACACCTGCACTATCGGCTGTACGATCTGGGCATGTCTCAGAGGCAGGTGGTGTTTCTATACTGGGGCATGTGCACCCTGTTCGGGGCACTGGCTCTGTTGGTCTCCTCGCGGCTGTACAAACTGATCGCCATAGCCATTCTGGGCATCCTGGCAGTTGTGGTCCTGGCCATGCTTTCCCGCCGTAAGGACCTCCAGGAGTGAAACGACGTAACGAACGACGATGTCCATTCTGAGCGTAACTCATCTCGCCAAGTCCTTTGGCGCGCAGGATGTTTTCCGGGATGTCACGGTCAGCGTCGCACATGGCGACAAGATTGCCCTGGTCGGCCCCAATGGCGAGGGCAAGACCACGCTGCTGCGGATCCTGATCGGCCTGGATGAGCCGACCAATGGCCAGGTGATGCGCATGACCAATCTGCGCGTCGGCTATCTATCTCAGAACGCCGATCTGTCTGGAAGCGAAACTCCGTGGGAGATCTGCTGTGGGGTCTTTCGCGAGCTGCACGAGATGCAGGCCCGGCTGCGGCAGATGGAGGCCACGCTGGCGGAACCCGAGCGTCGAGATGAGAATCTGCAGCGCTATGGCCGGCTCTTGGAGGCGTTTGAGCACGCTGGGGGCTACTCGTATGAGCTCGAGGTCCGCATGGTGCTCACCGGCCTGGGATTGGATGAAGTGCATATCCACCGCTCTCTGGACCAGTTGAGCGGCGGACAGCGGACGCGTGCCTTGCTGGCCTGCCTGCTGCTGGAAAAGCCCAACATCCTGGTCTTGGACGAGCCCACCAATCACCTTGACCTGCAGGCTATCGAATGGCTGGAGGGTTACTTGCAGGCCTGGCCCGAAGCCCTGATCGTGGCCTCACACGACCGCTATTTCCTGGACAGGGTGGCCCGCAAGGTGTGGGATCTGGCTTTTGGGCAGCTCGAAGCGTACCCGGGCAACTATAGCCAGTACATCCAGCTCAGAGCCGAGCGCCAAGCGCTGCGCCAGGCGGAATGGGAGGAACAGCAGGCGCTGATCGCCAGGACCGAGGCCTTTGTGCGCCGCTACAAAGCAGGCCAGCGGAGCAGAGAGGCCAAGGGCCGCCAGACGCGACTGAACCGCATGCAGCGCCTGGAGCGTCCACGCGAAGCGCGGACCATGCGATTGCGCCTGGAAAGCGACCTGCGGAGCGGAGAGATGGTGTTGGTCACCCATGACCTGGTAGTGGGCTATGACCGGCCGCTGGTCGCAGTACCGGATCTGGAGCTTCGCCGCCTGGAACGCGTGGCCCTGATCGGGGCCAACGGATCGGGCAAGACCACCCTGCTCAAGACCGTGCTGGGACAGATGGCTCCGCTGTCCGGCGAGGTCCGGCTGGGCGCCAGCCTCCAGATCGGCTACCTGGCCCAGACCCGGCAGGACCTGGATCCCGAGAGCACGATCGTCGATGAGGTCTCGCGGGCCAAGGACCTGGCGCTGGGCGAGATGCGCGATTTCCTGGCGCGCTATCTGTTTACCGGTGACGACGTGTTCAAGAAGGTCGGCGCGCTCAGCGGCGGGGAGCAATGCCGTGTGGCCCTGGCCAAGCTGACCTTGAGCCAGCCCAACTCTTTGGTGCTGGACGAACCGACCAACCAACTGGACATTGCCTCCCAGGAGATCATGGAAGACGTCCTGGACAGCTTTCTGGGCACCGTGCTCTTTGTGTCCCACGACCGGTATGTGATCGACGCCCTGGCGACCGAGATCTGGGCGATCGAGGACGGTCGCCTGCGGGTCTACCAGGGGAACTATCAGGAGTACGTGGCGCAACGGCTGAAGGAAGGTGCGGCGCTGCGGGAAGAGGCAGACCGACCCAGGAAGGTGGTCCAGCGGCCCGCTGCGCGCGCGGTTCACCAGCCGGAACGCACGGTGCAGGACGTTGAAGAAGACATCGCTTATATGGAGAGAATGCTCAGGGAACTGGAACAGGGCCTGGCGCAGGCGAACGTCGACCAGGATCTTGACAGGGCACGCGCTCTGGGGGTAGAATACGACAAGATACAGACTGATCTGGAACAACTGATGGCCGAATGGGTGACGCTGGGAGAGGCGGGTGGGTGAGCGGCCCTATGTGATCGGGCTGACCGGAAACATCGCCACTGGCAAGAGCGCGGTGGGGCACATGCTGTCCGAGTTGGGGGCAGAGCACATTGACGCTGACCGCCTGGCCCACCAGGTCATGGCTGCCGGCACACCCGCATGTCAGCGGATCGCTGCCGCGTTTGGGGCGCAGATCCTCCAGGCGGATGGGGCCATTGATCGGGGCAAGCTGGGGAGCATCGTATTTGGCGATGCGAATGCCCTGGCTCGCCTGGAAGCTATCGTCCATCCCGAGGTGATCGCCCGCACGCGGCAGTTAATCGCTGACTCGAGGGCTGCGGTGGTCGTCGTCGAGGCGATCAAGCTGGTCGAGAGCGGCATGGTGGTTCAGCTCTGCGATGCGTTGTGGGTGGTGATCGCCCCGCGAGCGGTGCAGATCCAGAGATTGATGGAGCAGCGCCAGCTCAGCTACGAGGAAGCAGTCCTGCGCATAGATGCTCAGCCTCCGCAGGAGGCTAAGGTCGCGCGGGTGGACGTGGTCATCCACAACGATGGCACCCTAGAAGGCACCAGGCAGCAGGTCATCGAGGCCTGGCTCAAGATCGACCGCACAACCTAGCACGAACTCCTGTCGCTGCGCGACGAAAGGGAAAGTGGCATGGACATCAACATTCACCGCGGTACGGTGCACGACGCACAGGGCGTAGTCGATGTGATCAACTCGGTGATCCAGGAGGGAGGGCTCACCGCGCTGTATCCGATGCTGTCCGTAGAGCAAGAAGAGGCCTTTATCGAGGGGCTCGGCCCACGGAGCGCGTTGTTCATCGCTGAGAGCAGCGGAGCAGCCCTGGGAGTGCAGGTGATCGAGCCTTTTGCGCCGTACACGCGGGCTATGGATCACGTGGCCACGATCGGCACCTTTGTGTACCGCAATTTCCGCCGCCAGGGGGTCGGCCGCAGGCTGATGGAAGCCACGCTCGACTTTGCCCGGCAGCAGGGATACGAAAAGATCATCACCTATGTGCGGGTCAGCAACTCGGGCGCGCAGACCTTTTACCGGCGCATGGGGTTCCTGCCCAAGCTGATGCTGGAGCGCCAGATCAAGATCGAGGGCCGATACGACGATGAAGTGCTGATCGAGCTCTTTATCCCCCAGCCAAAAGTGCCCGCGGTGGTGGCCGCCCAACGGGAGGCGGCCGTGGTGCCAGTCGCCAGGGCCGAGGAACCACAAGTTGCAGTCCGACCGGCGCAGCCCAGGGTCGAACCGCCGGTGGGGGCGCCTGTCGTCGTCGAGGCTGCGCCGGCCGGGTTGACGGTCGCGGTCGATCCGATGGTGGGCGCCCTCACAGTGCGCCGCGCCAAGCGCCAGGATGTGCGGACGCTGACAGCGATCATGAAGGGAACCATGCGCTGGCGAGTGCCGCCGACCGAAGAGCAGGTGCTGGAGATGCTCTTTGATAAGGGCTACTGGCTGGCCATGTCCCGCAAGGGAGGCGGCTTGACCGGTTGGAGGGCAGAGAACCTGGTGATGTGCATCGACGATTTCTATGTCTACCCACCGCAGTACTATGCCCAGATCGGGGGCCCTCTGCTAGAGACCATCGAGACGGAGGCCAAGGCTCTGTCGTGCGAGGTGGCGATCGCATTCTTCGAAGAGCGCATCGCGCCAGAAGCGGTTCAGTTCTTTGAGTCCCAGGGATATGCTCGCCAGCAGATGCAGGACCTGTTTAGCATTTGGCGGACGGTCGCGCAAGAGTTCCTGACCGGCCATCGGTTTATGATGGTGAAAAAGCTGCGGGAAAGACCCATCATGCGCCCGATCTAGGAAGGAAAGGCCATGGTAGCCATTCGCGAGTTTGTTTCCAAGCATCCCAGGCTGGTCAGTTGGTTGGTGCTGGCCTTGGGCATGGTCATCATGCTGTTGTGGGCAGCCAAAGACGTGGGTCTGATGCCGGGCCAGATGGCGGCGTTGGTGGTGGCCACCATCCTACTGGCCGGCCTGTGCGTGTGGATCATCGGGTGGGAGTGACTCGGGAGACAGAGCTCCTTACCACCAGGGGAGGAAAGCGGCGTTGGCCTGGGCTTCTATCTCCTGGTACCGGGCGCGGAGGTTGAGGATCACCACATAGCCCGGTGTTGGCTCTGCGATTGGGAACTCGATCTGGCAGTAGCCATTGGCGTTGGTCGGGCCCATCGAAAAATGCTCTACCTGAGCGCCGTTATATTGGACTTCCATCTCGACCAGCAGTCCGGGCACGCCCTGGTTGGACTGGTCGAACACGTATACGTACGCGGTCTGCTTGCCCTTTAGGCCGATGATCGGGTTCTTGAGGGTGACCATGATGCGCAAGGCACTCACGGTCGCCGGCGCAGAAGGCCCCTTTTCCTCTGGCCTGGGCAGCGGACGTGGGCCGATGCGTGGATCCTCGCGCCTTCGCTCGTTCGGGTCCACAAACCGCTCTACGTATTGGCTGCCCAACATACCCAACTGGACACGCTGCTCTGGGCTTTCTGGGTACCATTCCATCTTGCCGCGCTGAAAGTACTGCACGATCCGTCCGTTGGGTTCGACCAGCCACTCGCTGATCGGATAGCCAAAGATGTCCAGGCCTCCGTGACTGTTGTAGAACTCGAGGAACGCAAATGGCACCGTGTGACCGGTTTCGGGAAAATAGCGCTTGCCGGCATGGCCAGGGGGAGGGATATCGGCGGCATCGATGGGAGGTGTGCGATAGCCTAGAAGGTCGCCCAGCAGGCCGAGTTGCACCTGGTACGGCTCGGGGTTCTCGGGGTGGGACTCGATCCGCACGCGCTGAAAGTACTGGACCTGGCGTCCGTTCTCTGCGAACTGGCGGGTCAGCGGGTAGCCAAACACCTCCAGGCCGCCGCGAGCGTCGTAGAAGCGCAGGAACTCGCCGGATACGTTGTGCCCGGTTTCCTCGAAATAGCGCGATTCGTCCTGTTGCGCAGCGATCCGCACCGTGGGCAGGACACACAGCAGGACCGCCACACACAGGATCGTGCGGCTGGCTATCCCCTTGATGCGGGCCATCTGGTCTGTCATCTCGCCCTTCTACGCACGTGCGCATGGAATGGGTCTATGGCAGGTCGGGCTCCTGTGCGGGTTGGGCCAGTGTCCGGCAGGCTGGCCTACTATCCGTTGAGCGGGTGCCCCTGGGTACCACTAGATCTATTATACTCTATTCTGTCAAGTCACGCAAGAGGGATTGAGGAGGTGTTACATGTCAGAACAAGAGACGAAACCCACCGCTGCGGCGGCCGACGCCCCTGGCCCTGACCTGAGCAGGCCGATCCGGGTCAGCGCCAACGGGCGCTATCTCGTGGACGCGGCAGGCCAGCCTTTCTTCTGGCTGGGAGACACAGCCTGGCCGCTGTTTGCCCAGTACACGAGGGAAGACGCAGAGCGTTACCTGGAGAACCGCGCCAGCAAGGGGTTCACGGTGATCCAGGGAGTTCTGGCCTGGGGAGGGGGCACCGGCTTTGAGGATCGGCTGCCCGGCCCCAACTATGCCGGCCACCGCATCTGGCTGGACGGCAACCCGGCCACGCCCAACGAGGCCTATTTTCAGCACGTGGATCATCTGCTGCACGTGGCGGCGCAGCGCGGCCTGATCTTGGCCATGCTCCCCACCTGGGGCTACTATGTGAACAACGTACGGGTCCTCGACGTGGGCAATGCCCGGGCCTATGGTCAATGGCTGGGGGCGCGCTACCGGGATCAGCCCAACATCGTGTGGGTCAATGGCGGTGACCGTATCCCCACCGGTTACGAGGCCGTTTACCGGGCGCTGGCTCGTGGGCTGCGCGAGGGCGACGGCGGGGCACACCTGATCACCTATCATCCCTGCGGCTGGCGTTCCTCGGCCCAGTTCTTTCACTACGACGACTGGCTGGACGTGAACATGATCGAGACGTGGACCGATTGGCCCAAGGTGTATCCGGCGGTCCTGGCCGACTCGCTGCTGCTGCCCACCAAGCCGGTGGTGCTCGGCGAGGGAGCCTACGAGAACGGGCCCGAGTATCCGCTGGGGCCGATCACGCCGCTCATTGTCCGCCGGCAGGCATGGTGGACCTTCATGGCCGGCGGGTTCTTAACCTACGGCCAGGACCAGATGTGGCGCATGGGCCCGGGGTGGACGTCTACCTTAAACACAGCGGGTGCCGGGCACATGACGCAGTTCAGGGCCATCGCCACGTCGCGTCCATGGTGGGCCATGGTGCCAGACCAGGGCCTCTTTGCCGCTGGCGTCGGCAGCGAGCGGACGCTCAACACGGCTATCCGCGGGGTCGACAGCCAGTGGGCCATGATCTATCTCAGCAGCCAGTGTCACGTGCTCGTCCACCTGGACAAGATCCTGGCCCAACAGGTCAAGGCCACGTGGGTCAACTCACAGACCGGCGAGGAGCGGGATGGCGGCACCCACGCCACGGGGAACATGACCGGAGACGTATTCCCGCGCAGCGAAAAACAGTGGTTCTCTGTGCCTGGACACTGGGAAGACGCCGTGCTGATCCTGGACGGCGTGCCATAGAGGCTAGGAACGGCGGAAACGGATGGTCGGTGCATTCGTCTGGGGCGGGACGTCCCGATGCCGGTTGGGCTGATAGGTCCACAGGAGGATCGCCCGCGCGGCCAGAAAGATGATGGCAGACGCACCGACAAGGGTCAACAGGACCAGACAATCGTCGCTTTTCAGTCCTTCGGGCCTGACAAAGATCAGGCCGAGCAGGGCCACAAGATATACGCCGGAGGCGGTTGCCAACGCCCACTGCCAGCTTCTGC
>Ga0315274_10002370_pt1 | contig 28543 bp, 22 predicted proteins | sample YL17G02_20_MG_FD_203700 | JGI IMG/M metagenome (GOLD analysis project Ga0315274, IMG submission 203700) | Sediment microbial communities from Yellowstone Lake, YNP, Wyoming, USA - YL17G02_20 | ecosystem: Environmental > Aquatic > Freshwater > Lake > Sediment | place: USA: Wyoming | collected...
GATCCCGTTGCTGCTGTTGAACGTCTTGATAGGCTACAGGCGGCACCGCTTTCTCCTGTTCGCGTTTCCGATTTACACGATGGCGTTCTCGTATGGGATTGTGGTTCTCACGCACTATGTGCTTCGCGCGGATCGCACGTGGCGCCACGTGTTGCTGTCGGTCGTCATTGCAATTTTCGGGCTGCGCTTGGGCGTCTCGGCGATCTCGTTGGTATCCGACTCGATTGACGTGGCCCGAGGCGCGGATACGACGTTAGCCACACGGCACCCGCAATACCGGAAACCCTGCCTTTATGCCCGCGAACACCTCGCGCCGGACGTTGTAGTCATCGCGGATACGTACGTGACGGCGCTTTATTATGTGGGACGCGTCGACACTTGGTTCCCGAGCAGGTTCATGCCATGGGAAGCGTGGGAGATTGGGAACGAAGGACTACGCACGCTCGAGGATCTCAAGGAATACATGGCGCAACACCCGAAGGGATACTTCATCGCGGAATGGTACAGATTCGAGCATTTTGATGCTCAGAAGGAAGAACGCGACTGGGTCAATGCCCATATGCGGCGAATTGCCGAAGCGTCATCGGGCGATGTGACCCTGTACGCATGGGGTATATGAGCAAGCATCAGCGCGGAATTCTCTCCTGCTCGTACTCGTGCTCGTGCTTGTAATCCTCCGGGACTGCGATCACTTGAAGATGATTCCTCGTGAAGAGTAGCATCGCGCCCGTTGCGGTAATGGCGTCCAACCAGCCCTGGCATCGGATGCGGGAGGATAAAGTCACAATGGAACAGACGGGGCATTTCTTTACGACGATCTATGGCCGGAACCTGATCGCGGAGCTTCCGCAGTTCGTGCATCGACCTTACTTGGTAGTAACGATGGAAGACCTCTGGGAGAGATTCCGGCGCGTCTTCGATGATGGGCTTGCAGGGGTGCACCTTGTGAAGACCCTCGAACAGGAACATTTGAGGGGCATCATTGATGACCTGCCGGAATGCAACTGCGTTATCGGTCTCGGCGGCGGCCAGGCGATCGACGTGGCGAAGCTGATAGCATGGACACGGCGGCTGCCCTTGTTCCAAGTGCCAACCGCGATGTCGGTGAACGCGGCGTTCGGTCATCGCGCCGCGGTGCGTGTCGGCGGAAAGGTGCGGTACATCGGTTACGCGGTCCCTGAGGCCGTATATATTGACTTCGACGTAATCCGGAGCGCGCCGCTGCTTCTGAACCGAAGCGGCGTGTGTGATATCCTCTGCTATCACACGGCGCACTTCGACTGGAAGCTTGCGCACGAACGCGGCAAGACCGAGAAGAAATGGCCATACGATGAGCGGCTCGTTGTGGAGGCGCGGGAGGTCCTGGATCGCGTCCTGTCGAAGCTGGATGACATCCGCGAGGTTACCGAGGAGGGCATTCGTACGCTGATGAACGCGCACCGCTGGGGCGGAGCCGCCTTCCACAACGCCGGCTGGAACCCGCGCCACATCGAGGGGGTCGAGCACTTCTTTTTCTATACGCTCGAGTTTCTGACCGGCAAACCGTTCATCCACGGACAGCCGGTCTGCCTTGGCCTATACATCGGCTCCGCATTGCAGGAGAACCGTGCGGACGAGATACTCGATGCCATCCATCGCGTCGGTATCGATATTCGCCCGGCGGCTATGGGCATCACGTGGGACAATGTCGCCGAAGCCATGCGCAAGATGGCGTGGTACGTGACACAAGCGGGCCTCTGGTACACGATCGCAAGCGACCGCCCGGTCACAGAGGATTTCATAAAGAACGTCCGGGATCGCGTAACGGCCAAATTCGGGTCGTAGTGTGGGGCGGGCTTCCAAGCCCGCCAACCCCTAATGTGGAACAGCCGCCCTCGGCTGTGAACCGGCGAAAACCTCCGGTCCTGCCCAATGTGGCACAGCCGCCCTCGGCTGTGTAACCGGCGAAGACTTCCCATCCTGCCTGATGCATGACACAGCCGAAGGCGGCTGTGCCACATTTTTTCACAAGCTCGGAGAAACCACCCGCACTTTTCACCGTGCCTATGGATTTGTTGTCAACGTCTTGACAAGCTGGTCCTCGAATGCCTCGCGGTTCTTCCATCCCATGGCGCAGTGCACGGGGCGGCCATCTTCATCCGGGACGGTGCCGCCCTTATCGTCGATAGAAAGCTTGACGGTCTTCATCTCGCAGTAAGCGTCGTCAAAGGTCAGATACGCCGCGACGGTGTCAAAGAGGACGCTGCTTTGACCCTTTGGATAGTGGGGGAAGTTTGCCCATTGGCGGTAGTTCTCGATGACGGTGACGGCCTTGGGATCTTTGGACTGTTCGACCTTGGCGAAACGCTCCCCCTTAAACACTAACGTTCCGCATGAGTCCAGAGGCGCGAACGTGATGTCCCACGGCGCGGCAAACACGGCCCGCGCCGCCCGGATGTCCTTGAAGATGTTGTACTCGGGATCGCGGCCCTGTTTCCCGTTATATCCCACCTCGACGCTGCCTGCCATAGCCACAATGCGCGCCTTCTTGGCAATGGCCGGGTGGCGTTCGAGGGCTTCGCGGATATTGGTCTGAGGCCCGATGACGAGCAAGACAACAGGTTCCTTCGATCTGTTGATAGTGTCGATTATGGCCTGGACGCCGTCGGACAGGACAGTTCCCTTGTACGCCTCGAGGCGGTAGTCGCCCAGCCACTTCTCTTGATGCAGGGGGGAATCGCCGGTCTTGACACCCGTGCCAAGCGGGATGTCGGTTCGTCCTATGGCCTCGAGGATTTTTGCCGCCAGCCGGGTCTTCTTTGGCGTGTCGCCGAACGCGGTTACGATCAGCTTCAGGTTCACCTGCGGGGATCCAAGCAGCATGGCAAGAGCCCATGTATCATCGATATCGTCACCGAGATCGGTGTCGAGGATGACAGGCACAGGAGCCGGTTGGGGCACAGCCAGGCAAAGGCATCCGTGCAAAGCGTAAAGGAACAAGCTCATGAACCGCTCTCCTTCGCGAGTTTGACAGGCCAAAGTGTACCGTATCGCCGCAGGTTGAAACAATCGGGAGCACACGAATTGGGTGTCACGGGGATTGAATGGAATCGCCGAAACGTGCTAAACTAACAAGGTTTGATTGCGGTTTTTCTGACGAGTGGGTGCTTGCCCACTCTTTTTATTGTGTGAAGCATGGTTGACACACTACAGAACGAGATCGTACGGCGGGCGTGGGAAGAGCTCGAGCCCGAGCTTAAAGAGCAGGGCTACGAGTTAATCGAGGTGGAACATGCGGTTCAGACGGGCAGGAGGATCCTGCGGCTGTTCATCGATAAGGAGGGTGGTGTGACCCTCGATGACTGCCAGATCGTGTCGCGGTGTGCAGGTGCGGCCCTCGACATGTCCGATTTCATCCGAGAGCGCTACTATCTCGAGGTTTCCTCGCCGGGTTTTGATCGGCCCGTGCGCAAGCCGCAGGATTTTGAACGGTTTACGGGTGAGCGAATCAAGCTTCAAGTGAACGTGCCCGTTGCCGGGCGAAAGCAGTTTAAGGGCGAGCTTAAGGGTTTTCGGGACGGTTTAGTATTGATGGATTGTGACGGCACGCCGTTCGAGATTCACATTGAGAACCTCAAGAAAGCTCATTTGATGAGGTAAGATATTTCCCGTGCAGGAAGGGCGGCGGCATCGCTCGTTCCTGTTAGGAGTGTATTGTGGATGCAAATCTTCGCGTGATCTTGCAGCAGCTCGAGTCCGAGAAGAGCATTGACCGCGCAACGCTGCTCGAGGCGATTCGGAGCGCCATCGAAACAGCGGCCCGGAAGGGGTTCGCCCACGCGGCGAACGTAGCGGTCGAGATCGATCCGGACACGCTGGCGTTCAAGGTCTTCGAGATCCGCGAAGTTGTTGAGCAGGTCACCGATGAAATGGCGCAGATTTCCCTCGAGGCCGCGCTCGAGCTGAACCCGGACGTCGTGGTGGGCAACCGCCTGAAGGTCCCTACCGAGCCGAAGGACTTCGGGCGGATCGCGGCGCAGACCGCCAAACAGGTCATCATCCAAAAGATCAAGGACGCGGAGCGTGAGAATGTCTTTGAGGAGTTCAAGCAGCGGCGCGGAGAACTTGTCACGGGTAGCGTGAAGCGTATCAGTCACGGAAATATCTTCGTGACGATCGGGAAAGCCGAAGCCGTGCTTCCATACCGCGAGCAGTCGCCCCGCGAGAACTTCAAGCCGGGCGACCGGATCCGGGCGTACGTGCTTGAAGTGGAAAAAGGGCCGCGCGGCGCCCAGGTAGTGCTGTCGCGGACGACCACGGAATTGGTCCGGGCCCTGTTCGAGCTCGAGGTGCCTGAGATTTACGACGGGACAATCGAGATCAAGGCCATCGCCCGTGAACCGGGAAACCGCACGAAGGTGGCCGTGCTGTCGAAAGATGCCAACGTGGATGCCGTCGGAGCGTGCGTGGGCATGAAAGGGTCTCGCGTGCGCGCCGTGGTCGAGGACCTTTCAGGCGAGAAGATTGACATTGTCCGCTGGAGTGATGACGCGCTCGAGTTGTGCACCAATGCGTTGAATCCGGCGGATATCCTTGACATGACCATGGATGAGGCAAGCCACAGTATCCTGGTTGTCGTTCCGCATGACCAACTGTCACTGGCCATCGGGAAGCGCGGCCAGAATGCGCGGCTTGCATCAAGACTCACAGGTTGGAATATCGACATCCGGAGTGACCAGGAACTGACGGGCGGCGTCGTTGAGGCTACGGGCGAGGATTCGGCATCCGGCGTTGCATCGCAAGAACCGGTGGCGCAAGACACAGAGGTGGAGGCTCCTGAGGAGCCGTCCCGTGAGGCCATCCCATGAGAAGCTGGCATAGCAGGCATGCGCCTGCGGACAGGCCCGTTTCCGTGGGAGTGGATGTTCGAGGAGGTAGGCGGTAAATGCAGACGGTTGCAGGTTTGGCGAAGCGCCTCGGCGTAGAGGCAGAGCAAGCCCTCGAGAAGCTTCGCTACATGATGTTCGAAGTGGAGGGTATCGACTCCGAAGTCTCGGACGAAGAGTGCGACCTGCTCATCGAGGTGGACGAAGACCCTGAGGTCGCTGAGAAGACTCGCGCGGCCAAACTGAAACTGAAACAGAAGGCCGAGGACAAGGCAAGGAAGGACGAGGCAAAACGCAAGGCGGCGGAAAAGAAGAAGAAGGCCGAAGAGAAAGCGGCCGCCGAAGACGCGGCCCTGAAAAAGAAACCCGCGGCACGACGTAAGAAGGGCGTGAAGGGGGCCGAGGAAGCAGCCGAGGCGGCGGTCGCCGAGGGTCCCGAGGGTCTTGCGGCTGAAGCAGGCGCCATTGCGGCGGCGCAGGCCGCTGAAGTCGCGGAAATGCCTATCGGCAAGGTGGCGCATGGGGGCAAGGTCTTGGCCGAGATCCTTCCTGAAGAGAAGAAAGGGCCCACCATTGTCATCGGCAGCGCTATCGATCACGATGCGCGTTCGGTATCGATTCTGCGTGCGGACGGCACGCGGCTCGATACGCCCGACGCGGACATTATCGAAGCTGAACGGCCTCCTGCAATCGAGGAAGAAGAGGAAGCAGAGGAATTCGGTTTGCTTGCCGAAGCCCAACGCCGCCAGGAAGAAGAGGATCGGCGCCGGGCGAAGGTGGCAGCGCGTCCGTTGCCTCAGCCGGACCCGGCGGTGGTCGCTGAGGTTATCCGTCGCGCGCAGGAGCGGAGCCAGCGCCTGAAGGGGGCCGATCAGCAAAAGGCCGCTAAGCAGTTGCGCCTTCAGAAGCAGCAAAAGATGGAGCGCGCCAAGCCTGTGCTCGCCGGCGACGAGGAAGTTGTGGAGCGTCGTACGGGAAGCACGGGCAAGACGGCCCGCAAGCGCCAACGCAGGGCGGAAAAGGCCCGGACGGAAGAGACGTTGAGGCGTGAGGCGGCGGTTACTCTCCGCGAATTCCAGGCCAGCGGAACGTTGGGGGCGCTCAAGAAGCGGAAACGGAAACGGACCACGGAAGAGGAAGGCGCCGAAGTTGAGGTCGAGGAACGGGAAGTGATCGAAGTCGAGGACCGAATGACGGTCGAACAGCTCGCGGAGGCCGTGGAGGTCTCCGTCAACGAGATCATCCTCGATCTAATGGACCTCAATATCCTTGCGAACAAGAACCAGACGCTGAACGTCGATGTGATCCGGCAGATTGCGGAGCGCCGCGGCTTTGAGGTCGAAGTGATGATTCCGGAGGAAGAAGACGTCCTTGCGGAAGAACCGGACGAGCCCGCGGACCTTGTGATGCGGGCGCCGGTCATCACCGTTATGGGCCATGTGGATCACGGGAAGACGACGCTGCTCGACCGCGTGCGCAAGGCCAATGTCGCCGCGGGCGAAGCGGGCGGCATCACGCAGCATATCGCGGCATACAACGTTCAAATGCCTTCGGGCCGGGTCGTCTTTCTTGATACGCCGGGCCATGAGGCGTTCACCCAAATGCGCGCACGCGGCGCGAAGGTTACAGACGTGGTGGTCCTCGTCGTGGCGGCGGACGACGGCGTCATGCCTCAGACGATCGAAGCGATCGATCACGCCAGGGCCGCCGAGGTGCCCATCGTCGTGGCGGTCAACAAGTGCGACAAGCCCGATGCGCAACCGGACCGGATCCGGCAGGAGCTGACGGCGTATAACCTTGTCGATGAGCAGTGGGGCGGCAAGACCATTATCAGAAACATCAGCGCCAAGATCGGCGATGGCGTGGACGAGCTGATGGAGTTGCTCGTGCTCGAGGCCGATCTGCTCGAGTTGAAAGCCAATCCCAAGAAACGCGCGCGGGGTGTGGTCGTTGAGTCTGAGATCACGCGCGGCATGGGTCCCGTGGCGTGGGTTCTGGTTCAGAACGGGACGCTCCGCGTGGGCGATGTGTTCCTGGCAGGCGAGTGTTACGGACGCGTTCGAACCTTGCAGGACTCGCGAGGCGAGAGCGTCGACGAGGCCGGTCCTTCAACGCCGGTGGTCGTTACAGGATTTAACGCGCCGCCGGAGGCTGGCACTTCGTTCGTGGTGCTGCAGGACGAACGGGTCGCGAAGGCGATCGCCGAGAAACGCGCCATGTTGTCAAAGCAGCGGCTGGGGCCTACGGTGCGGCACATCACACTGGAAGACTTTCACGAGCGTATGTTGGCCGGTGAGAAGAAACAGCTTAACGTGGTGATCAAAGGAGACGTGCAAGGATCGGTGGACGTTCTGCAGACCAGCCTCGCGAAACTCGGAAACGAGGACGTGCGGGTCAGTCTCGTCCATGGAGGTGTGGGCGGCATTAACGAATCCGACGTCTTTCTTGCCAGCGCGAGCGACGCGGTTGTCATAGGGTTCCATGTGACGGCAAGCGGGAAGGTTCAGAAGATCGCCGAGCAGGAAGGCGTGGATATCCGCACGTACCGGGTGATCTACGAAGCCATTAGCGATGTCCGCGCCGCGCTCGAGGGTATGCTCGCGCCGGAAATAAGGGAGGTGGTGATCGCCCACGCGGAGATCCGCCAGGTATTCCGCTCTTCGGCCGTTGGGAATATTGCGGGTTGTTACGTCCAGGATGGTGAGGTCGTCCGAGGTTCTCTCGTTCGCCTGCTGCGCGATGGAGTGGTTATATATGAAGGCAAGATCCAGACCCTGCGCCGGATGAAGGACGATGTGAGATCGGTGGCGGCGGGTCTTGAGTGCGGCATCAAGATTGAGAATTTCGACGATATCAAAGTGGGCGACGTTATCGAGGTTTACCAGATCGAGTCCATCGCCAAGGTGCTGCCGTAGCGCCGCTTTACCCGACGACGATGTGCGAGCTTGCGGGTTATCCGTCTGCCGGAATTCAACCAATGACGATAGGTGTTCTTCAGATGGACTTTCTCATTCCCGGCGCGCGGTCGCTCAAAGACAAGCGCCGGGTGATAAAGAGCCTTAAGCAACTCCTGCATAACCGGTATAATTGCTCGATTGCGGAAACCGAGTTTCAGGATCTTTGGGCTCGCGCCCGTTTGGCGGCGTGCGTGGTATCCGATGACAGCCGGCACGCCAACGACCAGTTGAACGAGATCGCGCGGTTCGCGGCCAATAAGCCCGGGGCTGAGCTGCTCGATTACCGGATCGAAATGCTATGACGGAGAAGGCAAGACCCAAACGTGTGGGTGAACTGGTGCGCGAAGAGATTGCGCGGCTTCTGATGAAAGGGGTCAAGGATCCGCGTATTGGTTTTGTGTCCGTGATGTCCGTGCGCATGTCGCCGGACCTGCGCTACGCAAACGTGTACGTGAGTTTTTTCGGCACGGAAGCGCAGCGCAAGAGTTCGTTGATCGGGCTTCAACGCGCCGCCAGTTGGCTGCGCGGGCAGGTAACCCGCAATCTCAGGCTGCGGTTCGCGCCGGAGATCCGCTTTTTCCCGGACGACACCTTGGACCAAGTGTTCCATCTCGAGGAGGTGTTCCGGGAGCTTCACGTGCAAGAACAAAAAGCCGCGGACGAGGAAACTTCCGGCGATGCCTAAGGCCAGCCTTGCAGAGATTCTTTCGGCATTGCGCGGCGGGGAATCCTTCCTCGTAACGTCGCATCCGAACCCGGACGGCGATGCCGTCGGAAGCACGCTTTGCATGTGCCATTTGCTCCGGGCATTGGGCAAGCAGGAGATTGTGTGCGTGAACGACGACCCTGTTCCGCGGATCTACTCTTGGCTGCCGGGCGGGGATCAGATCGTTCAGACCTCGGCACTGTCATCCCGCGTGCGCGCGTCAATCGTTATTGTCGTTGACGCGGCATCGAAGATACGCGCGGGACGGGTGGGCGAGCTTGTCGAACCTACGGCACAGTGGGTGATGATCGATCACCATCTCGATGAGCGCCCTACGGGCGACTTGGTGTTCGTCGATCCGACATACAGCGCCGTGGGCGAGATCCTCATCGAGTTGTTCGACGAAGCCGGCGTTGCGCTGTCGCGGGAAGCCGCTACCTGCGCCTATGTATCGATTGTGACCGATACGGGAGGCTTCCGTTACGCGAATACCACGCCGCGCTCGCACCGTATCGCGGCGAGGCTCCTTGAGACGGGCATCGATGCGGCGGAGATATCCTCTCGAGTGTTCGATCTGATGTCGGCGCCGAAGTTCGAGATGCTTCGGCGGGTTCTCGATCGGACGCAGCGAATCGCCGAGGGGCGGGTTGCCTATTCGATGCTCACAGCGCGCGATGCGCAAGAAACGAGTGCCCGGGGCGAGGACACAGACGGACTTATCAACTTCCCCCGGAACATCGAAGGGGTCGAAGTGGGAATCCTGTTCCGCGAAGTAGGCCCCAGGACGACGAAGGTCAGCATGCGATCTCGAAACACGTTTAACTGCGCCGCGTTCCTCGAGCAACTCGGTGGCGGCGGTCATGCAGGCGCCGCGGGCGCAACGCTCGAGATGCCCCTTGCTGAGGCGCGACGTATGGTGCTGGAACGAATCCGGGCCGCGCTGGGAGACTCGGCGTGAACGGAATTCTCCTCGTAGACAAACCCGCGGGGCCGACATCTCACGACGTGGTGGACTGCATCCGTCACGCTGCGGGAATCCGGCGCGTGGGACACACGGGCACCCTGGATCCTGCCGCAACCGGGTTATTGGTGCTGTGTCTGGGCACTGGAACGCGGCTGTCCGAGCATCTTACCGGATTGGACAAGGTGTATGAGGGATCGATGCGGCTGGGTATCGTGACGGACTCGTATGACCTCGACGGGAAGGTGCTCGAAAGGAAACCGGCGCCCGACATAGCACTCGAGGATATACAAGCCGCGTGCGACAAGTTTTCAGGCGAGATCATGCAGGTGCCGCCGATGGTAAGCGCCGTGAAAGTCGGCGGCGAGCGGCTCTACGCGCGAGCCCGCCTGGGCCAAACCGTGGAACGGGAGGCTCGTCCGGTGAAGGTGCTCGAGTTTTGCGCAATAGCGTACGATCCGCCGGACGTAACCATACGCGTGCGCTGCACACGAGGCACGTATGTCCGTTCGCTGTGTCACGATGTGGGCCAATTGCTGGGATGCGGCGCGACCCTGGCGTCCTTGCGTCGGATGTTTGTGGGACCCCATTCGGTGGATAACGCATTGCCCGTCGACGCTTTCAAGTCCCGGCAGGACGTGCTCGATCGTCTCTTGGCCATGGACACGGCGCTGGAGCTTCCGGAAGTGTTCGTCCCTGCGCGCCTGCGCAACATAGTAGTTTCCGGCGGCACCCTCGGGGCAGCCGATATCGTCGGCGCTTGTCCCGTTCGCGAAGGATGGGTTCAGTTAAAACTGGAGAACGGCAAACTGCTTGCCTTGGGACATGTAGAGGCGATCCCCGCAGGGTTCCGCGTCCACGCGAAACGCGTGTTGGTCTCATAGAAGAAGAGCAACTGTCCAGCTACCCTTCCATCGGGTGGCATGGATAAGGCTGATTTGGCCGTGTTGGAGCCAGAATTCAATGGCTATGCCAGAAAACCAGCCAAATCAGCCTTATCCATGGCACGCCGGGCTGGGGGTCCTGGACAGTTACGAAGAAGAGAGCATCTCAGCACGGGAACAATATGAAGGTCATCGAAGACGTCACGAAAACCGAGGAGCGGTTCCCTCACGTGGTGCTGACCGTCGGGAGCTTTGACGGCGTTCATCTGGGCCACCAGAGGATTCTCGCGGAAGTGGTGCGCCGAGCGAGGCAGGCCAAGGGAACCGCCGCCGTGATGACCATGCGCCCGCACCCGCGCGAGCTGTTCGCGCCCGCGCACACACCGAACCTCCTAACGTCGGACCGCAAGAAGCTTCAGTTGATCGAGCAGACCGGCATCGACGTCACTTACATCCTGCCCTTTACGGAGCAGGTGGCGCGACTCGAAGCCGCCGTCTTTGTCGAGACGATCATCGTTCAGCGCTGTCTCACGAAGGAAATGGTGGTAGGCCACGACTTTCAGTTCGGCAAGGACGCGCTGGGCGACTATGCGCTCCTGTGCGAGATAGGGTCCAAGCTTGGGTTCTCAGTGTTCCAGGGGTCTCCGGTGATGGTATACGGCGAGAGGGTCAGCAGCACGGCGATTCGGGAGCGGCTGCTCGAAGGGGACCTCGAGGAGGCAGAGCACTTTCTTGGACGAAAATACTCTGTCGTAGGCCAAGTGGTCGCGGGTCGCGGTATCGGCGCTGCGCTGGGATTTCCCACGGCCAATGTCCGCCCCTATCATACGGCCATCCCCGCTCAGGGCGTTTATGCGGCGGAGGTCCTGATTGATGAGAACCGTTATCCGGCCGCGGTGAATATCGGGATTGCCCCGACTATCCGTCACGAGGATGTCGTGATCGAGGCGTTTATCATTGGGTTTGACCGAAACATCCGTGGTTCCGAGATCGAAGTGGTGTTCCACAAGCGTCTGAGACCTGAGAAGAAATTCTCGTCGCATGATGAGTTGATCGCCGCGATCCAACATGATGTGGAGATCGTCAAGGCGCAGTTTTCAGATTTTTAGGCTCTTTGTGCCCGTTGCGAACACGATGCGTCGAAAACATGTCGCTCGAACGTCATGCAGGGCAAACCGAAACTCTGCAAGACGAGTCTGATTGACTGGTAGCGTCTCTGCACGGAGAGGAACAGTGCGGCTCGTTGAAGGATCATGCCTGTAGAGGGTGCAGGGTGCTTCGGCGTTGCGAGGGGGAGAAGGATAGCCTAGTATTGAGTCTGTCGGATCGGACATGAAAACGAAGAGCGCGGAAAACAGCGTCATCCACCGGATTGCCATGTGCGGCAAGCGCATCGAAGTATCGTATATATGTTTTGCGCAGAGTCTGGCGCGCCACATGGGCGTCGTGTCGGCGTTGGCCCTTTTGGGCCTGCTGTCCTGTTCGACGACGCATTACCGCGAGTCGGCGGACCGCGAGGCCTACCGGGTCATCGGGGAGAAGTCTCCCGCGGTGCCAGGCATGGACCCGCATTTTTCAATCGACGAGGAATCAGCGGTGACGCTTGACGATCTCCCTGTTCGTAATGAAGCCGCGGCGTTTCTTGAGGCGGCAGGGCAGGGCGAAGTGGGCGCCCGCATCGTATCGCTCGAGACGGCGCTTGCGGTAGCGGTCCAGCATAACCGCGACTACCAGAATGAGAAAGAGGCCGTGTACCTGCAAGCGCTCGAATTGACGCTGGACCGCCACAACTACACGCCAATCTTCTCGGGCAAGCTTTCAGGAACGCTTACGCGGACGGGGAGGGACGTGACGGAGGTTTCGCCGCTGGCGCAAGCGGTGCGCGACGCGCCGGGAATCGTTACTCAGATCGGAACGCTTACGGGAACGCCCGGCGACTTGCTTGCGCAGTACGCGGATCTGGTTCGCGAAGCCGGGGCGATCACGGGTCTGGACGCAGCGGACACAAAGACCAAGAGCGACTATAACGTCGAAGGCAACGCCGGCGTCGGTCTTGATATGCTTCTGAAAGGCGGTGGCAGGATCGCTGTTGACCTGACGTCCAACTTTCTCCGGTTCCTTACAGGGGATCCGCGCGCGAGCGCCACTTCCGCACTTGCGGCGAGCATTACGCAACCGCTGTTGCGCGGCGCGGGACGGAAGATCGCCGCGGAGCGCCTCACGCAGTCCGAGCGCGACCTGCTATATGCCTTGCGCGGTTTCGCGCGATTTCGCCAGGAATTCGCCGTCCGCATTTGTTCCTCATACTACGGGGTGCTTCAGGATCGCGACACGGTCCGCAACAATTACCAAAGTTACCAGGCGTTCAAGACGAACGTCGAACGCGAGCGCGCCCTTGAATCCGAGGGCAAACGCACGCGCACCGAAGTATCGCGACTCGAGCAAGCCCTCCTGAGTAACTCGGACAGTTGGATCGGTTCGATCACGCGGTACAAACAGCGGCTCGATCAATTCAAGATCGATCTGGGCCTGTCCGCCGATGCCCCTATCATCCTCGATGACTCTGAGTTGGATCGGTTGAAGGAGAAGGGCATCATTCATCCGAATATCTCTTCTGAGGATGCGGTGACAGTCGCCGACACAAGCCGTCTCGATCTCTACACGGAACGCGACCGAGAAGAGGACATGTCCCGAAAGGTCGTCGTGGCGGCGAACGCGCTCAAACCTCAGTTGGACGTGCTCGCGAACGTCACGATCCCAAGCCGCGGGAAGGATCGGTTGGACGGACTCGATCTCGACCATTCGCAGTGGAATGCAGGTCTTAATGTGGATCCGGGCCTGGATCGCAAGGCCGAACGCAACAGTTACCGCGCCTCGTTGATAGCGTACGAGCGCGCGAAGCGCGAAAAGGACCTAGCTGAGGACCAAGTCAAGCTCGAGGTGCGCGACGCGTGGCGGAGTCTCGATCAAGCGAAGCGCTCGTATGAAATCGCCATCGAGGGCGTGAAACTAAACGAACGCCGAGTGGAGGAACAAGATCTGCTCGCGGAGTTGGGAAAGGCCACGGCCTTGAATCGTGTGGACGCACAGAACGATCTGACGCAGGCGGAGAACAACCGTACGGCGGCGCTGGTCGGTCACACAATTGCCCGTCTCGAATTCTGGCGGGACATGGGAATCCTGTTCATTAAGGAAGACGGACAGTGGGAGGAAATCACTGATGTCCAACAATCTCCAAACGCAGAAGCCGCCCCCGGCCCGGCGTCGTAAGACGCGCTGGCGGTGGGTATGGCGCATAGCCATTGTTGTTGCTCTGATCTGCGGCGCTTACGCACTCCTGCACAGGGAGCAGAGCGCGGCACAGAGTGGGACCACCTTCACCGTGCGACGCGGTCCTCTGAATATCAGCGTGCTCGTAGGCGGCAACCTTGAAGCGATGGAGTCACAGAAGGTCAAGTGCGAAGTAGAAGGGCAGACGAAGATCCTCAGTCTCGTCCAAGAAGGTTACGTGGTCTCGCAGGAAGACGTGGACAGTGGGAAAGTGCTGATCGAACTGGATTCGAAAGAGCTTCAAGACCGCAAGATTGCTGAGGAACTCGAATATCAGAACGCTTCGTCGATTCTGACCGAGGCGACCGAAGAGTACGCAATCCAAGCGAACCAGAACCGCAGCGACATCACGGCTGCGCAATTGACGGCGAAGTTCGCGCGGATGGATTTCGAGCGGTTTATGGGGGTCGACTCCGCCAAGGAAATCCTCACCAAACTCAAGCTGGCCGACGTCAATCTCGAGACTGTTCGTGAAGAGGACTTTCTGCCCGCGCCCGTGCCCGATCCTGTGTCTAAACCGGATAACGAACCAGAAAAGGGTGCGAACCCCGCCGCGGACCAGAGGAAGCCCGCAGATGTACAGAAGCCGCAGGGACCGTCAAGCCCCGAATCGCCAAAGCCGCCTGAAACGACTGATCAGAAACCGGCCTCGTCAAGCGCGCCGCCGCCGGCGAAGGCGGAAGACGCTCCGAAGCCGGAACCGGCGCCAAACCCAACTCAGGCAAGAACAGAGGGGGCCGGCGGGGGAAAACCGGCTGCCTCGAACGCGCCGGCCGGTCCCACTGAACCGCCCGCCCAGGAGCTCGCCGCGGAAAGCCCCGAGGAAATCCGCCGCCAAAGTGAGCTTCGGGCGGCCCACGCGGCGCTGGACTTCGCGAAGTATGCCGATTCAGATCTCCTCGGCGGTGGCGAGGCCCGGCAGAAGCTGCGCAAACTCGAGGACGATGAGCTGCTCGCGGAGAAGGAGCTTGTGCTCTCGCAAACGCAGTTCGAGGGGACGCAACGGCTTGCCGAGAAGGACTTCGTGACGAAGAACGATCTCGAAAACGAGCGACTGAAAGTTGAGAGGAATGAGATCGCTCTCCAGACCGCGAAGACCGCGAAGGACCTTTTCATCAAGTATGAATTCGTCAAGACAGCCGAGAAAAACCTGTCGGACTTTGAAGAGGCGCTGGCGAAACTCGAACGGGCCAAGAAGCTCGCACGATCGAAGATGACTCAGACGGCCGCGAAACGACGTTCGGCTGAAAAGCGGTTCAACCTTCAGACCATGAAGGTTCGCGAGATCAACGAGCAGGTCGACAAGTGTCGAATCCGGGCAAAGCGGCCCGGTCTCGTGGTTTACTCGAACCCCGAACATTGGCGCGACGACGATCAAATCCGCGAGGGGTCAATGGTTCGGAACCGGCAGGACCTAATCGAAATCCCCGACCTTTCGGAGATGGCCGTGAAGGTAAAGATCCACGAGGCTTCCATTAAGCTCATCGCGAAGGGCCAGATAGCGAAGATCAAAGTGGACGCGTATCCCGATGAGGAGCTGACGGGCGAGGTCGTCCAGGTGGATATCCTCCCTGACGCCGAGGATCGATGGATGAACCCCGACGTGAAGGTCTATGAGACAAAGATTCACGTTCAAGGCAGCCACGATTGGGTGAAGCCCGGCATGAGCGCACAAGTCGAGATCCTCGTGAAGGAACTCCCGGATGTCACGTATATCCCGATTCAGGCCATCGTGCCCGCTGACGGTGAGAAAGTCTGTTACGTGGTTCACACGTTCGGAGAACCGGAGCGGCGGCCCGTCGAGATCGGCGATTTCAACAATGAGTTCATCGAGGTGAAGAGTAACCTGACGGAAGGCGAGCAGGTGTTGTTGCGGGCGCCCGTCGTTCCCGAAGACGCGGACCGAAGGAAGAAGGAAGAAGCGGAGGGGAAGGACAAAACCAACGACACGGAGAAAAAGGGAACCCGGAAACCGCAGAACCCACAGCAGGCATCCGCGCAACCCCTCGAAGGTCATTCGTGAGCGCTGAGCAACTGATAGTCGATCTCAAAGACTTGCGCAAAACCTACGCCATGGGATCTGTGCTGGTCGAGGCTCTGCGCGGACTCACTCTGAGCTTTCACGAGGGGGAGTACGTCAGCATCATGGGACCGAGCGGCTGCGGAAAATCGACGCTTCTCAATCTTCTCGGCTGTCTTGACCGCCCCACGTCCGGCAAATATCTGCTCGGAGGGGAAGACGTTTCGACCTTAGACGACGATGCTTTGTCCGAAATCCGCGGCGCCCGAATCGGTTTCGTTTTTCAATCCTACAATCTCATTGCGCAACTGTCGGTCGTCGAGAACATCATGGTGCCGCTCTACTATCAGTCCAAGTCCGACCAGGAGAGCTTCGCCATTGCCACTGAACTTGCGGCGCGCGTAGGACTGGCCGAACGTGTGAACCACAGGCCGAACGAACTGTCCGGAGGTCAACAGCAGCGGGTCGCGATTGCGCGGGCGCTTGTAAATGACCCTCTAGTCATTCTGGCGGATGAGCCCACAGGTAACCTCGATTCCACATCGGGAAAAGAGATCCTTGAAGTTTTCGATCAACTTCATCGGCAGGGCAAGACACTGATCATGGTGACACACGACAACTCGATCTCGCAGCGGACACACCGTGTGATCCAATTGCGCGACGGACAACTGGTGGACGATGCCCGGAACTAGCGCACATGCCGTGGGCCTGCTCTTGCGTCCTCTGGGATCGCTCCTGCGGCTGCGCCGCACGGTCCGTCTCGGTTTTCGGAGCCTCTGGCTGCATCGTCTGAGGTCGCTGTTGACCGTGCTCGGAATTGTGTTCGGCGTCAGCAGCGTGATTGCCATGCTTGCGGTCGGAGAAGGGGCGAGTCACGAAGCCCAGGAGCAGATTCGGCGTTTGGGCAGCAACAACGTCATTCTCCGAAGCCTGAAACCGCCCGAAGAGCAGAAAGCGTCCACCGGCCGCAGCTTCGTGCTCGAGTACGGACTGACATACGACGACGTATCCCAAGTGCGCGCGACCATCCCTGGAATCACGATAATCCTCCCGGCCCGGCTTATCCGCACTTACATCTGGAACGGCAGCCGCCGACTCGACTGTGAGATCGCGGGCACCGTGTCATGGTATCCGGAGATGAGGGGGCACAGAGTTGCGAAAGGACGCTTCTTTAGCGAGGGCGAGTTCGAGAACAAGGTGAACGTGTGCGTGCTCGGGGCGGGCATGGCTGAGGAACTGTTGCCACTCGAGATGCCTGTCGGGCAAAGCGTCCGCGTAGGCGGAGACTATTATCGCATCATCGGCATCATGGAACCGCAGTCCCGCCGGACTGAGTCCGAACCGACCCCGGAGGGCGTAGCGGATTCTGGAGAGAAAAAGGGGACGGAGCAAGCGCCGTCGCACCGCATGTTTATTCCCCTGTCAGCCGCCAAGAGCCGGTTTGGCGAGGTCCTGATGAAGAGACGCAGCGGCAGCATGGAAGCGGAACGCGTCGAGCTTCACGAGGCGATTGTCAAGGTGGAGCGACAGGAAGATGTCATGGAGACTGCGGCCATCATAGGCGAGATCCTCAAGCGCAACCACAAGAAAAAGGATTTCGAGATCATCGTTCCGCTGGAACTGCTCAGGCAGGCCCAGCGGACAAAGGAGATCTTCAACATCGTCCTTGGCTCGATTGCCGCTATATCTCTGCTCGTCGGCGGCATTGGCATCATGAACATTATGCTGGCCAGCGTTACGGAACGCACACGGGAGATCGGGATTCGCCGCGCGCTCGGCGCCAAGCGCCGCGATATCGTTGTGCAGTTTCTCATCGAGACCGTCATTCTCTCCGGCGTGGGTGGCGTGATTGGCGTTGTGCTCGGCATGGCCATTCCTTCCGCCATCTCTTACTTCGCGAGCATGGTGACGATTATCACGCCATGGTCGCCGTTCCTAGCGTTCTCGATATCGGGACTCGTCGGCGTCGTCTTCGGCCTGTACCCCGCCCTGCGCGCGGCGAACATGGATCCGGTAGAGGCCCTCCGTCACGAATGAAGCCCGTCCAATCGCGCCACCCGAAGACACGCAGAGCTTGTCACGCAAAGCTTTGACACCACCCGCCTCAGTGCCCGATAATGAGGTGCAAGAAGGATGTACGTCGAGTGAACGTCTCGAGCCGGTGTGAATATGCGTGTCGCGCTGTCCTTGAGTTGGCCTACCACGCCCCCACGGGACAGCCCCTTACCGGCGAGTATATCGCCGGAAGACGACACATCCCCGAGAAATTCCTCGTCCATATCCTCATCCAACTGAAGCGCGCCGGCATTGTCAGGAGTGTCCGCGGCGCGAAGGGCGGTTATCTCCTTGCGCGCACGCCGGAGGAAGTCTCCCTGTTGGACGTGATACGAGCTGTCGACGGCCCAGTCCTCAACCCATTGCCTGTGAAGGATAGAGGATCCGCGGATATGGCGCCCGCTTGGAAGGAGATCGCTCTCGGCATCGAACAGATCCTGGAAGGTACGACGTTACGAAACATCCTCGATCGCGCCGCGAAGTCGAGCATGTATTACATATAGGCGGGTTGGCCAAGCTCCGGGCAAACGGTGAACACTGCGTTGACGCCACCCGATGCGGCGCCTGGAATAGCGGCGAAGCAGGTCGCGTTACATCTAGGGGTTTGTTCACCACTATGAGGCGCCTTGACCATGAGACTGTTCACTAAAACGAATGCGGTTCTTGCCACGATTGGCCTCCTTCTGCTGTGGCTGATCAACTTGCCTTTGCGGGTATACACCCTTTTCAGAACTCACGAGACATTTCACGGGTCGTCCCTGGCAGAGATACGCATCCTGCGGCTGGGCCTTTTCGTTGCAGCGGTGAGCGTAGCGGTTGGACTGCTGGTATGGGTCCTGTCCGGGAAGAGTGCCTGGCGCAAGGCGCTCGAGCAGGACTACGCGTCCTTTAGCGAGAGCGATGCGGGCGCCGATACGCCGGGCCGCGGGTCTGTCTTGATTTGCTTTGTCGTGTTGTTGGCCGTTTTCCTGGGGTTGCTGCAGACGATCCGGTGGAGTTTTATTTACGGTGGCCAGGGTCTTCGCTGGTATGACACCTTGGTTTGGGAGGACGGCGTTTGGGAAACATTGACAGCGGTTGCCCTTCTCATGGCAGGTGTGGTTTTAGTTCTCGCCGGCCTGAGGTTCAGGAAGCGGCTTGATACGCGGCTGTCCTTTCTAGTGCCGCTTTTCCTGGGATTCCTCTACCTTGTTGCCGCGGGTGAAGAGGTGTCATGGGGACAGCGTTGGCTTGGGTTTCAGACCCCGGAATCGATGCGGGAGTTCAACGTGCAGGGGGAATTCAACCTCCATAATATAGGCGGCTACTGGGCGAACAACATGATGATGCTTTACTTTCTCGGCTATGTGGGGTTGCTGCCCCTGCTTGCGCTCTTTTTCATGGATGTCAGGTACCTGGCGGCGCGACTGGCCGTTCCTTTGGGTCCAGTCGTGTTCGTGCCGTACGCCATAGTCGGAGTGCTTATGGATGAGCGAGGAGCACTGAACAAGCTCTGGGGTTCGCCGCCGTGGCGTCTGAGCGAGGCCCGCGAGGTGCTTTTCGCCGTGGCGGTTCTGTGTATAGCGGCTCTCGCTTTCAGCCAGTGGCGCCATCGCTTCAGGAAACGTGAAGGAGAGAGCGGGTAGCTTGACTCGTTCGATGCAGCGCCAAGGAATTGGGGAACTCAGGAAAGGGAAGCATCAGAATGGAGAGCATCCGACACCTAAATGAGCCCAAAGGAAACGCAATCCGCGAACGCCTCGATAAATGTGTGGGCCGGGGCCAACGCACGTACACGCCATCGCTGATCGCCGTCGAGAAGGCGAAAGGCTGCTTTGTCTGGACAGTCGATAGACGTAAGCTGATCGATTTCACGTCCGGCGTCCTCGTCGTGAACCTCGGGTACGCGCACGCGGGGTTCGAGCGCCTTTACAGGAGATACCTGGCGGGTCTTCCTCGCAGTTCGTACAACATGGTTGCGCCGGTGGAAGTGGAAGCCGCAGAGCGCCTTATCAAGAGTATGAAACACTCCAAGGCGCAAAAGATCCTGTGGGCTGCAAGTGGCTCCGAAGGCATCCAGAAAGCGATGTGGTCCGCGCTTCACCGCCATCCCGATCGTCCGATCATGCTGGCGACCCGCGGCGGATTTCACGGCAAGAAGGGCCTGGCAGGCGATGTCACCGGCGAATCGAGCAGCAACCCGAATGTGCGCTTCATATCGTTCCCCATGTATGAGGAAAAGCCGCCCTCGTTCTACCAGGCCGAACTCGATGCGCTCGCGGCGGAATATCCCGACAGAATCGCCCTGTTGGTCACCGAACCATATCTCGGGGCCAAGGGATCATTTCATCCGCCGAAGTGGTATCACCAACTCGTGCAGGCGTGGTGTGAGAAGCACGACGTCGTCCTCATCTTCGACGAGGTGCAATCGAGTTTTGGACGCACGGGAAACATGTACGGCTTTCAGACTTACGGCGTACAGCCTGATCTTGTGGTGTTGGGCAAGGGCCTTGGCAACGGCGAACCCGTCGCCGCCGTCGTTGGCCGCGCCGACTTGATCGACTCGCTTGACTACGGGGAAGCCAGTGACACCTATAGCGGGAACCCGCATGCCTGTGCCGCCGTCTGCGCCGTGTTCGATGTGTTTAAGCAGGAGCGGATCGTCGATAACTGCCGCAGGATGGCCAAGGTCATGCAGCGCGGGCTCAACGCCCTCAAGGGCCGCTTTTCCTTCATCAAGGCCGTGCGCGGCGAAGGGCTTGTGTACGGCATCGAGATGTGCGACGACGCCACGGCCAACGCATGCGTATTGGAGGCGTACTACGGCATCGGCAAGATGGGCGTCCACCTCCTCGGACCTCTTGCAGGCAAAGTCCTCCGCGTCAGTCCACCGCTGATAGTCGCCCGGGATGAACTCCGGCTAGCCTTCGAAATCCTTGAAACGGCTTGGGCAAGGGTGAAGGCGTCGAGTTGACTTGCGGTGTGTACGAAAGTCCGTGGGGCTGACTGACAGTCTGCCCCACGAGCGCAGCGATTTATGGGAAATGCTCTCACGCCCGCCGTGAAAGCAAGTCTTTTAAGTTGAACTGCATGTAACCGGACTCGGGCGCGTTCTTCCAGTTCCCTGCGGCATCGCGCGTCTCATAGGCGACCCAGAAATCGAGGTCCGTAGGCGCATAGACCACGCTCATCACGTCCCAATCCGATTCCGCAAGCTTCTCCAGGTTGTGGGCAACCGTCGCTGCGATCTTCAGCGCATCCTCGACGCCTATCTTGCGCGGCGGTCCGGCCTCGATGATCTTGGCGCCCCGCAGAGGGTACACGTACTCCGACCCCGTCTCATATGCGCGGATCATATCATGCATTGGCTTGTGACGTTCGATGTACGTCGGCCCTTTCAGAGGATTCCCGTCGTTCGCGGGATCGCCCGGCCCATTATCCGTGGCTTGCAGCGCCCGGCTCCGCGCGCCGAAGGCCATGTCGCCACGCATGACCGCCTCCTTCAGAGGAAGCCCGTACCGAACGATTCCGCCATGCGGATCCACCCAGTGTGCTTCATGTTCCTTCGGGTCGTCATCGTAGAACGTCTCGCAGCACTCGAAGTTCGTCTCAAAAACGGCGGCCCTTGGACGGAAGCCGGGCGTGCCGTGGTGGTCGGGATCTCCATCGGCAACCATGTAGTTGTAGCCAATCGTGTGCTTCGCCTTCTGCACAATGCCCAAAGCCTGCTCGAGGGAGTCCGCCTGCTCGAGAGTCTGGCGCACGATCAAGGTCCAGGGTGTTCCGTCCAGTTCCTCGCGTACGCTGAACGCGCCCACCTCCGAGAAGTTGATCCCCTCCACATTCATCCCTGCAAGGGCGCCGACGACCCCGGCATAGTCCATCGTTACGAACGCGTGACAACCCTGAGGTTTATACACTGTGAGCAAGCGCTCTTCGTGCATGCCGGTTTGCGAGACCCAGTCGAGGTTCCGATGCGCAAACATCTTGCCGTCCTCTGTCCTCGAGCCCCACACCGCGAACATCGTGCAGGACATCGGGACCCGTGGGTCCGAAATCATTTCGGACCTGCCGGCCAACGCCGCAATATCGGCCCCGAACATCTCCATTATGCGTTCTTCGCGCTTGTACATGTCGATGTTCGTGACTGCGGTGACGCGATGCACGTCTGCTAACGTCAGTTCGAATCCTGCCCGTTGCGCGCCCTCCGCGGTCGCCGCCATCTCGTGGAGATATCGTTCCGGGACGTGCGGCTGAAGACGGTCCCAAACCTTGTCGAGAATGAGCGTGATCACAGCCTCCGGCAGCCCGAGGGCCGTGAAGATCCCGACCGACCGCCGGATGTTCCGTGCGATCATGTCGCCCACCAGCGCCCCGTATTGGCGGCCCATTTCCTCGGGAGACCCGGCAACGTGCAGTACGGGCAGTTCGCCTAGAGCGGAGGAGTAAACCTCAAGAAAGCCTCGGCCCTCCTCGCGCACTGTGTGGCGGCCCGTCGGGCTTGCGTAGGAAACTCCCATGACGTCAACCCTTTCTCGTGTTTCCACCAAATCTCGAAGCGAAGTATAGAGACCGCGCGATAGATGGTCAATTCCATTTGATAGGCTGAAGGCTGTAGGCTATAGACTGTAAGCGCGGCGGAGTAAAGAAAAAGGTCCTGGAGGAAAATGGATCCCGGCAAACGCATCGAAGAACTCGAGAAGCAGGTGCAAGAGCTTACTCGCCTCGTGCGAAAGCTGGCCGCGGAACGACAGCTTGAGGAGGTCGGCCCAGAACCTGTTCCTGTCGCAACCGCCGCGCCTGCCTCCGTGCCTCATTTGCCCGGAACGCTCAAGCACAGTTTCCAGCGCGCTCTTGACAAGTATCTTGGAGGAGAGGCCGGTGAAACGCTCGAGAGCCGCATCGGCGGCATCTGGCTGATCCGCCTGACCGTCGTGCTTTTGATGACGGCCATTGTCCTGGGCGCGCGCTACACCGTCTATACCGACATCCTCGAGCCCGTCTCGAAGCTTGCGATCCTATACGCGGGTTCAGCGTTCGCCATCGGTTATGCCCTGCTGCTTCGCAACCCGCGCGACTTCTTTCCCCAGACCATCCTGGGAGCGGGTCTCGCGGGCGTCTACTTCACGACGTTCGCCGCATTTTTCGTTGAAGGCATGCGCATCTCGAACAACCAGTGGTTCGCGATCCCACTCCTGCTCGTATGCCTGTTGCTGCTGCTGGCGATTTGCCATTGGCGCCGCAGCCAAACCGTGGCCGGCATCGCGTTGTTCCTCGTTTACTACTCGGTCGTCATGAGCTGCGTGCGAGGCGGAAGCGCCGGGAACATCTACTATGCTTTGCTCACCTGCGCAATCATGGCGCTCGTAGCCGTGGCCTTCCATGCCGCACACCGATGGCTTCTGTTCACGTGGGCCGCGCTCATCGCCACACACGCCACCTACATGTACTTCTTCCTGGTCAAGCCGCCGGGACTCGACATGCCCGACCGCGAGTACTTTTGGCTCTCGAATGGGTTTCTCACGCTGTGCTACGTCGCTTTTGCCTGCGTCGGCGTTCTTGATGCCTGGAAACTGCGCGAATACAGACGCGGCGTTGCCCAGATGGCCGGCGTCAACTCGGCCGTGTTCCTTGTGCTCACCTGGTTTGCCGTTCGCCACAACTACATCGAATACGAATGGCTGTTCCGTCTCGGCCTTGCCGCCGGCTTGTTTAGCCTTGCTACATTGGCGCGCATTCTCGGGCCGCGTCGAAACTACCTTTATCAGATCTACATGGCCAAGACCATCGTCATGTTCACGCTTGCTTTGCAGGCATATTTCTCAGGCGAGATGCTGATGGTTGCGATCTCGGTCGAATGCCTCGGACTCGCGTTCTCATATCAACGCAGCGGCATAGTCATGTTCAAAGCGATGGGACTCGGCCTTCTTTTCATCGCATTCGTGGGATGCCTCGTCCACGTCAAGGCGCCCGGATCCGTCGACATCGGCGCTTTCGCGCTCCGCTCCAACTGGTTCTGTTGCGCAGGCTCCGCCATCGTGTTCATCATCGTCTCCTGGTTCTACGAGCATTTTGTCCGGCGTCTGAGACCCGAGGACCGCACCGTCGGCAGCCAGCAAATCGTGGCCGACAGCTTCCTCGATGTCCGAAGCTCGACCGCTTCTCTAATGTACGCCGCCTCGGCCGCGCTCATTCTTCTTACGCTTACCATCCTCGATCAAGGCAGCCGGCCCATTCTTCCGTACCTGCTCGGAGGCGAGGGTGTCCTGATGACCATGGCCGGGTTTATCCTTCGCACACCCCAGATCGAGGTAGGCGGCGTACTCCTCATCGTCGCGTCGCACGTTTGTTACCACGCCTTCCTGCTTACCGGCATGCCCGGTTTCGAGGTCCAACCCAACTACATCCCTTACACCGTGAGTCTTGCGATCGTCACGTACCTCGGCGCTTACTTCTGGGAGCGGTATCTACGCCGAGCGGAGGGCGGACGCCCCTGGGAGCATCACGTTGTCGCCGCGCTTCCATATCTCGCCGCCACCTATATGCTCACGACCCTTGTCAGTCGTGAGTTCGCCGGCATCCATGTGGCTCTAACGCAAAATACCCTCGGCGCTATACTGCTTCTCGTGGGTGTCCTCACCCATTACACCGGGGTTAAGGCTTCCGGGCTCGTGGCGTTGGGCATCGGCAGCGCAACTCTCTTCAGTGGTCTGTGCCTTCTCTATCAACCCTTTCAAACCGCCCCCGACTTCACTTTCTATCTCAGCTTAATCCTGATCACTTTCGTAGTAGCCGAACGCCTGTTTGTCGTGCTCCAGCACCAGGAGCGCCTTCCGTCAAGAGGCGAAGACTTTCTGCGCTCGCTACTGGTGGCCGTCGCGGCCGCTTTCGGCGTGCTGGGTTTCGGTCTTTATGCCCTCCCGGAACATATCACGATCATATGGCTCTCTCTGGCCGTTGTGGCGGTGCTTCTCGGCGTTGTCTTCCGCGAGAGCCGCTACCGTTGGGCCGGAATCGCCCTGTTCGGCGTTGCCACCGCCCGCGCATTCGCCTTCGACCTGCTGAGACTCTCGCTCCTGTACCAATTCATTTCGTTTGCGGCCCTCAGTATCCCGCTGCTTATTATTTCCTGGGGCTATGCCCGCTACCGGCGCAGAATGCTGCAATCGCAGCCGGATCCCCTTGCGGAGGATGCGCGGAATCCCGAATGATTGACATGCCGATGCCCAGTGAAACAGATGAGCGCTATCGCGCCGCGGTCACCATCTGCGAGCGTCTGACCCAGGCCGGCCATCGCGCGCTCCTGGCCGGCGGTTGCGTGCGCGATCTCGTGCTTGGCGTCCGCCCCAAAGACTATGACGTCGCCACCAGCGCAACGCCCGACGTCGTGGAGGGCCTGTTTGAAAAGTGCATTTCCGTGGGCGCATCGTTCGGCGTTCAGATCGTCGTCTTGGCCGAAGGAACGTTCGAGGTGGCCACTTTCCGCAAGGACGGACCCTACCTCGATGGGCGCCATCCGGATCATGTCGAATTCGTCGACGAGATCGAGGACGCGCGCAGGCGCGACTTCACGATCAACGCGATGTTCTTCGATCCTGCAACCAACTCCGTGATCGATTACGTCGGAGGAAAAGACGATCTTCAGCGCCGCGTCGTGCGCACCGTCGGAGAGCCCCACGAGCGGTTTTCAGAAGATCATCTGCGCCTGCTTCGCGCGGTGCGCTTCGCGGCCCGGCTCGGCTTTACGATCGACCCGGGAACTCAGAAGGCCATTGCGGAAATGGCCTCGCTCATCAGCCGCACCAGCCCCGAACGAATCCGCGATGAGATTGTGAAGATCCTCACCGAAGGAGGCGCCCGCCGCGCCTTTGAACTGCTCGACCAGACGGGACTCCTCGTTCATGTTCTTCCGGAGGTCGCGAGGATGAAAGGCGTCCAGCAGCCGCCTGAGTTCCACCCGGAAGGCGATGTCTTTGATCACGTGCTCGGAATGCTTGACCTTGCGCGAAAACCGTCTGTCACGCTTGCCATGGCCATACTGCTTCATGATGTCGGCAAACCCGTTACCCAGACCTTCGAGGATCGGATCCGCTTCAACAATCACGACAAGGTCGGCGCCCGTGAGACCGGGAAGATCTGCCGCCGGCTCCGCTTCTCAAACGAGGACGCGGAACGCATCGTGTGGATGGTCGAGAACCACATGCGAGTGGATACGATTCCCTCGATGCGTGAGAGCAAGCGGAAGCGGTTCGTGCGCGAAGATGGGTTTTCCGATCTGCTCGAGCTCTGCCGGCTGGACTGCCTGGCCAGCCACAATTCGCTCGAAACCATCGAGTGGATCGAGCGCTACATTGCCTCGCTGCCCCCGGAGGAACTCAAGCCGACGCCATTGCTCGGAGGCAATGACCTGATTTCGATGGGTTATGAACCGGGGCCGCTTTTCAGCGAAATCCTCAGCGCCGTCGAGGACGAGCAACTGGAAGGAAACCTTGTTGCGCCTCAACAAGCGCGCGAGTTCGTCCTCGCCCGGTGGCCGAACCAGCGAACTACCCCCCAATAAGACTGACGCTGTACGCGAGAAAGAGTTGCCCTCCGTAATAGAGTGGCAATCCCCACAACCCGTTAATGAAGCCCGGTGAGACAAACCTGTCGCGAGCAACTGAAATGTCCGAGAGATAGAACATCACTGCGCCAGCGAGGATTGGCCAGTGTCCAGTGCTTGCGGCCGCGCCCGCGGCGGAGATGACCATGATCGAGATGACAAAAATATATGCAAAGACTGGATCGCGCATATTGGCCGGGAGGTGAGGCCTAAGCCACCACCTTACCAGCGGGATGGCCAGGCAGACGGGGCAGGCCACGAGCCAGAAAGTGAAGCCGACGCGCCTGGTCAACAAGACCACGTACAGCAATGCGATGATATAAGCCACATGGGCCAAGAGGAAACTCACGAGACCCGCAAGAAAGACGCCTTGGGTTCGCCACAACAGGAACACGTCGCCTAGCCAGGACAGCGCAAGGCCGATGAGGATGATCACGCCGTAGCGGGTCTCAAAGGCGCCGCCGCTGATCGCCGTCAAGATAAACCCGGTCGAGGCAATGACCTTGTAAACGATCCGCTTTGCGATGTCTTTCTTGCGCTCTGCCGCAAGAAGGAAGATTAGGGCGACAATTGTGACGATGATCCACAGATCCATTCTCAACATATGCGCGGTGCTCCCCAGCCCCTATGCTTTTCATGGCACGGCCCGTTTCGGAGAACTTGTGAAAAATCCTCATGGTAATGTGGCACAGCCGCCCTCGGCTGTGCAACCTGCGAAAACATCCCATCCTGGCCGATGCATGACACAGCCGAGGGCGGCTGTGCTACATTTTTTCCCAGGCTCGGAGAAAGCGGCCCTACTCAATCCGGCAATCATTATAAGTGTTTTCAACTTCCGGTGGAAGTGTAGTAGCGTACGCCAAACCGCCAGACCTCAATCGTGAGCAGCAGAAAAAGAAAACCGACAATGGGGGAGACCCAGTGCAGCGCGGCGGGCGTTCCCAGGGCATCGGGCCGCCCAAGGATTGCGTGCGCCGGGAAGTAGTTGATGCACGCGAGCGGCACTATGAAGGTGAACAGACGGCGAAACCAAGGGCGGTAGATCGTTAGAGGTTGTTGGGCGGTTTCAACGCCGCCGTATGTGAGACAGTTCATGAGTTCGAGAGACTCGGTGCTCCAGAATGCAATCGTTGCTTCGATGACGCGCAATCCGCAGAACAGGCATATACCGCCCGTCACACAACCCAATACTAGCGCCATCCGGGGAAGCGTCCACGTGACGTTCAAGGCGGTGGCTGCCCAAAGCAGGACCACCAACCCCTGCAAGAAACGTCCCAGTTGGCCGAGGCGGACGTCGGCGCCCAAAATCTGAAGGAAGGTGCTTCGGGGTCTCACAAGGACGCGATCGAACTCGCCGCGCTTGAGAAGGCCGGGAAAAAGATCGAAACCGCGGGCGAAACACTCGGACAATCCGAACGGGACGTGGATCAGGCCGTAGAACAGTGCGACTTCCGGAAGCGTCCAACCACGAAGGCTCCCAAATCGTGCGAACAGTGCCCAGATCGCGAGGAACTCGATGCCGGTGATCATGAAAGTCCCGAAGGACGTCATGAGGAAGGAAGCGCGGTACTGCATCTGGCCGCGTACGGAGACGCCGAAGTACCGGAAGTAGAGACGGATGGAATCGGCCATATTCTTCACCCTCCTTGTACGACGAGCCGCCGCGTGCCACGCGCCAGCAGCCAGCGTCCGCAGATGATCAGGACAAGCGTCCAGGCGAGTTGGTGGGCAATGGCAATCGCGCCTGCCGACGGCGGGATGTTTCCCGTATAGAGTCGAAACGGCACGTCCGCCATTCCGCGGAAGGGCAGGAAGTTCAGCAGCGGCTGCATCCAAGATGGGAACATCGGTAGAGGGATAATGGACCCGGAGAATATGAAGGTCGCTGAGTAAACGAGGCGCATGATTCCGTCTCCTGCAATGGTCCACAACATCGTCACCGTCATCAATGTGCCCAACGCGGACGCGAGCAGCACCGAGACCACTGTCGATACCGCCCACAGGCAACCGGCCGCCAATGAGGCCGGAGGTTGAAGGCCGAAGAACAGCCCCGCCAAAATGAACATGGGGACAGCCCGCATTAAAACCGGCGCTGTGCGTAGAGCCACTGCGCGCGCATACCACAGCGAGTAAACGTCCATTGGACGCAGCATCTCATAGGCAACAGTCCCCGAGCGAATCATG
>Ga0315274_10002371_pt1 | contig 28527 bp, 28 predicted proteins | sample YL17G02_20_MG_FD_203700 | JGI IMG/M metagenome (GOLD analysis project Ga0315274, IMG submission 203700) | Sediment microbial communities from Yellowstone Lake, YNP, Wyoming, USA - YL17G02_20 | ecosystem: Environmental > Aquatic > Freshwater > Lake > Sediment | place: USA: Wyoming | collected...
GCACTTCGACCTGAATATCAATTCTATCGAGCAGCGGGCCGGAGATCTTCGAGTAATACTTGTTTCTCTGGGCCTCCGTACAGTCAGCCTGCTCTCTTGCCAGTCCCCTGAACACATCCTCGCAGGGATTCATGGCCGCCACAAACATGAAGGACGAGGGAAACGTCACGCTCATCGCAGATCGAGAGACGGTCACATAGCCGTCCTCTACCGGCTGCCTCAAGCCCTCCAGGACTTTGCGCCGGAATTCCGGAAGCTCGTCCAAGAACAAGACGCCGCGATGGGCCAGGCTGACTTCGCCGGGTCTGGGGATCACGCCTCCCCCGATAAGACCGGCATCGGTAATCGTGTGGTGGGGCGAACGGAAAGGCCGCACAGCCACCGCGCCCTGGTTTTTCAAAAGGCCGGACGCGCTGTAAACTTGGGTGACCTCGATGACCTCCTCAAAGGACATCGGGGGAAGAATGGAGGGAATGCGTCTGGCGAGCATCGTTTTCCCGGCTCCCGGCGGCCCGATGAGAAGGATGTTGTGAGAGCCGGCCGCGGCCACCTCCAAGGCCCTCTTGACATGATGCTGGCCGCGGACATCCTTGAAATCCAGTTCCTGGATAGGAACGGAGAGAAGTTCGTCCAGCGTATAGCGGCATGGGGAAATCTTGCCGGGGACCGTCAGGAACTCGATGACCTGAACTATGTTCTTCAGCCCAAAGACATCCAGCCCTTCCACCAGCCCGGCTTCCCTCTCGTTATCGGCGGGAACGACAATGCCCATAAGATTTTTCTTTTTGGCCAGCAGCGCCGAGGAAAGAGCGCCTTTGACGGGCTTGAGCCGGCCGTCCATGGCCAGTTCGCCCAGGAAGACATAATCCTGGAGGTGATCGGGCTGAATGACCCCGAGATAGGCCAAATGCCCCAGGGCGATCGGCAGGTCGAAGGCCGGGCCTTCTTTGCGCCTGTCGGCAGGGGCCAGGTTGATCGTGATTCTTCGGGGAGGAAAATCATAGCCGCAGTTTTTCAGGGCCGCCTTGACTCTCTCTTTGCTCTCCCGGACGGAGGCGTCGGGAAGGCCGACGGTGATGAAATTGGGGAGGCCGCCGGCGATATCCACCTCGACATCAACGACATAGGCTTCGATCCCCTGGATTGCGGCGCTTGCGATTTTGAACAGCATTTTGCCATAAGGAAAGACGGCAAAATGCCACCGTTTATATCAGTTCGAGCTCTTCTTTTTTATCTTTTGAGAAAACGGCAGCCTCTTCCTTCTCGCCCATGATCTTCTCCCGCACCGGGGGCACGGTCAGCTTGACGATTTCCTTGAGCGTCTCGAAGACACCGCGGCCGTTGATGGCCGAGGCCTCGAAAAAGGGAGCCCTCCTCGGATTGAGAAGGTTGTTCAGTGTTTCGACAGGGATGAGGTTGTCCAGGTCGCGCTTGTTATACTGAAAAACAAGCGGGACCGAGTTCATATCGAGCTTCTGGTCCTGGAAGTTCCTCCGGAGCCCCTCGAAGCTGTCCAGGTTGGCGTCCAGCAGGGGCACCTGGGAATCGGCGACAAAGACGATGCCGTCCGTCCCCACCAGGACGTTCTTTCTCGATGCCTCGTAATAGACCTGGCCGGGCACGGTCATCAGCTGAAAGTTGACTTTGAAACAGCCGATGTAGCCGGCCTTGATGGGGAGCAGGTCAAAGAAGTATGTCCGCTCCGAGGTCGTCTCCAGGCTGATCAGCTCACCCCGGCAGGCGGGGTCGAGTTTCTTGTAGATATGGCGGAGGTTCGTCGTCTTGCCGGACAAACCGGGGCCGTAATAGACGATCTTGATCGACAGATTGTTGGTCGTGTAATTGATGAATGCCATTAGTTTATTGAGTTCAATAGTATAACATATTTTTGGAGAATTTGGTCCCAGGCATAATTTTTTTTCACATACTGGAGCCCGTTCTCCCCCAGCCCGGCCCGCAGCCTTTTGTCCTTGAGGAGGAGGTCCAAGGCGTCGGCGAATTCCTCGTAATTGGAATAAAAGAGTCCGCCGTTTCCGTCAAGGCAGTGCTGTTTCAGCGGGTCGGCGGCCTCCTGGACCAGGATCGGCGTCCGGACGGCCATGGACTCCAGCGCCGCCATGCATAGACTCTCGAAACGCGACGGATGGACGGTCACCCGAGCGTTAGCCATGGCCGCGTTCTTCTCTTCCGGCGAGACGAAGCCCATATACTTAATACGGGAATGAGAAGGCAGTTTCATCAGAAGCTTTCCCATTAAAACCAGGCTCAAGTCGGGATTTTTCCGGCTGTAACTCGAAAAATAATCCAGGAGCTCTCCGCAGCCTTTTCCCGGCTCGATCCGGCCGGCATACAGGATATAGGGCGACAGCACCCTGTATCTTGAGGTCAGCGCCGAAGAATCGAGCCTCTCCGGAATATCCACGCCGACGCCGACCGTTTCCTGATATTTCCCTTGGAACGGGAAAAGCCGGCTCAGCATTTGTCTTTCGGAGCGGGTGTTGAAAAAGAACGCCTGGGGCCGGGAGAACACGTCCTTCATGATCTGGAGGCGGAGGGCCGGCTCATCGTGGGCGGTCGGCACGAGCGTTTTCTTCTTTTTCACGGCCTGCAAGCCCCAATACGTGTTGTAATAGAGGTAGGTGAAAAATATGAAACGGTCGTGTTTCGGTTCTTCGTCCTCAAGGGCGCGGATGAGGGCCGGCGAAAAAGGGCCCTGCTGCTCCAGCCATTTCAGCTCATCGTCGAGGCTGTGGGGATGATGAAAGATCCAGTCCGAATAATCATTGAAGGATTGAATATCGCGGGCCTTCTTGACGTTGAAGCGCTTGATGACGACTCCGTTCAAGATGTATTCGCCCGCCGGATACTCGTTTTTCCAGGTGACATAATCTTTGGCCGCCGTCGTGAACACCGTGCAGTCATAGCCTCTTTCGACCAGCCTCTCGGCGACCTGGCGGCAGTGGAGCTCGGAGCCGCCCATGACTTCTTTTCCGTATCTCTGGACGACGAAGGCTATTTTCATCTCAACCGGCCCGACCTAATTTTTTGAGCTGCTGCAGCAGAAATTCCTCCCGTTTGAATTCCTTGAAGCTTCTGAGCTGCCGGCGTCCGCTCTCGATGAGCCTTTGCCGGAGGGCCGTGTCATGGGCCGCGACATCGACCAACTCGGCGACATAATCCGGCCGGCTGTTATTGATCAGGATCCCGGCCTCCCCCAGGGTGTTGGGCACGGCCGTGGAATTCAAGGCGATGATGGGCAAATCGAAAATCATGCTCTCCACAAGCGGAAGGCAGAACCCCTCGTGCTCGCTCAAGGACAAAAAGACGTCCGAGGCCCGGTAGAGGGCGAACAATTCTTGGTCCGGGACATGGCCCAGGAACCGGACCTCCTCGCTTTTCAGGTAGAACTCGTCCGCCATCCGGACCACGCTGTCGTAATAGTCGGGAAACGTCTTCGTTTTTCCGACAATGATCAATCTCGTCAGCGGAGAAATATATTTCTTATAATAAAAAGCGACTTTGATCAACTTTTCGATCTTTTTGTTCGGCGCGATCCTTCCGACAAAAAGGATGTTCGTCCGGTCGTCTCTGAACATGTTGTAAAGAAACTCACTCATCGGCTTTTCATACTTGGCGAAGTCGATGAACAGCGGAAAGACATGCGTGTTGCGGAACCCGAGCTCGTCCAGCTCCAGCCGGTTGTATTCCGAATCGGCCAGGCCCAGGTCGACATGCGGCTGGAGGGATTGGAGCTCGGCCCTGCCCAGGCGGGCCAGGTTGGCCATGTGGGGATTACTGTCGGCGAAGAATTCGGGCGGCGTGATGTTATGATAGATGATGGCTTTTTTTGAGGGACATTGGATCAAGGCTACGGTCAGAGCGGACGGCAGAGCGAAATGGAGGAGGATGATATCCGAGCGCGAGGGCGGGGGGAAGTCGCTGAAGAGCTTGGCCTGGTCTTCGAGGCCCCGGTCGCGGGTCAAGCAGTAGATCTCCGAGGCATGGCCCTGCGACCGCAAGAACTGCTTCAGCTCGAAGGCTTCGTCGCCCACGGCGTCTCCGCGATGAAAGGCCGGAACCAACTGGTCGATCCTCATGGCCGGCTCGCCTTTTGGACGTGCTCGAGAAGGATGCGGCTGACGTTTTCGAGGCTGTATTTTTGGAGCGCTTTAAGCTGTCCGTCGATGATGGTTTTCCGCAAGGCTTGATCCCTCTGGATCCGGTCGATCAGGGCCGCCGTCCTGAGGACGTCCTTGTAACGGAGGATGACTCCCCCGCCGTTCATGGTCTCTTCGACGGCGCCGGCGGCATAGGCTATGACCGGGATGTTCATGTAAAAAGCCTCCAGGAGCGGCACCCCGAACCCCTCATGCTCGCTCATGCTCAAAAAGACATGCGCCGCCTGATAAAAAGCAAGGAGCTCTGCAAAATCTATATGTCCGCTGAAATGGACGTCCATGAGGTTTAGTCGTGCTACGAGCTCTTGGAGTGAAGAAAAATATCGCTCCAGCCCCCGGTAGTCCCCGGCCAGGATAAGCTGGGAGTCCGGGTTGAAGTATTTTTTGTAGAGATAATAGGTCTTGATGATGTCTTCGAATTTCTTGTTGGGGATCAGGCGGCCGACAAAAAGCAAGGTCGTTTTGCCGTTGTCGAAGAGGCTCCTGGTGACGGGGTCCCCCGGCTGGTCGAATTTGCTGAAATTCATCAGAATCGGGAGCACGCCCGTCGCCTTGTACCCGACCGCCTGGAGCTCCCGGCGGTTGAACTCGGAATCTCCCACGGCCAGGTCGACCTTGTCCACGAACAGGTTGATCTCCAGCCGTCCCTTGTAGCATTCGCGGGCCAGGATGCGGTGGGCATCCACGAAATATTCGTGGGGGGTGATGTTGTGATAGATCATCATCTTCCTGTCCGGCACGCGGAAAAAGAGCTTCGAGACGGGCGAGCCGATGGAAAAATGGAAGATGACGACATTGTCGGGAGCGCTGTACTTCTTGTACTCCCGGTAATCCCTGATATGCCCGGCCGACCTGGGGTCATACAGCTTGACGAAGATCTCCGACCGGAAGCCCCGCTCCTGGAGCACGCTTTGGATCTCGAGCATCTCATCCGAGATGGCATCGCCGTAGCTGAGGGATGTGGCAAATTGATGGATGTCCATTAAGGTTTCGCTCCCAGCCGGTTGAGGATGGAGAGATACTTCTGCTCGATGATTTCCCAAGTGTAGTTTTCAAAATAATATTTGCGCCCGTTGGCGCCCATGGCCCGGCTGAGGGGCGGCGAGGCCAACAAGAGTCTCAAGGCTTCACGAAACTCTCCGTAATTTTCATAATACAGGCCGCCGTTAGACCTCAGGCACTGCCCCTTCAGAACCTCGCATTTGGCATTGGCCAGGACCGGTTTTCCCATGGCCCAGGCCTCAAGAGTCACCATGGACAGGCTTTCATAGAAGGACGGCATGACCAGGAGCTCGGCCCCGCTCAGGGCATCGAACTTGTCCTGTTCCGATAAAAATCCAAGGTGATGGATATCCGGGTGCGGAGGGACTTTCAAGACCGATTTTCCGACGAGGATGAGCTTGATGGGGATCCCGACATCCTCTTTGAACCACAGGAAATATTCGAACAGCTTATGACAGCCTTTGTTCTCATCGATCCTGCCGATATAGATCATATAAGGACCCGGGATGCCGTAGGCCTGGCGGAAACGTTCCGCCGATGCCGCCGGGGGCAGCTCCGTCCCCACCCCGACCACCAGGCCGGGGACATCCTGATTCTGAGACAGCGTTTGGATCATCCGGCGCTCTTCCTCCGAGTTATAGACGAAAGCCCGGGGCTTCCGGAAGAGGTCCCTGAACAGCTTCAGGTGAATGACCGGATCATGCTCGGCCGTCGGCACCAGGATGCTCTTGTGAGGGACGGTGTGGATCCCCCAATAGGAATGATAATAGCGGTAGCTGAAAAAGATGAAGAAATCGTAATCGCGCTCGTGCTTTTGGATAAAACGGATGAGCGAGGGCGATGTCGGGCCTTCTTCTTCGAGCCAGGCCAGCTCGTCTTTCTCCGTGTGCTCATCGTTGAGGATGTGGTTTTGGATGCGCCCAAATTTTTCCGGGTTGCGCGGCCTGGCGACGGAAAAGCGGCGGACGGGAATGCCGTTGACGACCTCCTCCCCCTCGGGATAGTGGTCGCGCCAGGTGATATAATCAAACGCCCGGCTCGTCAGGACCTCGACCGGGCCATACTTCTGCATATGCTCGGCCACCCACCGGCAGTGGAGCTCGGCCCCCCCATTGATCTCCAGGCCGTAGCGTTGGACGACAAAGGCGATCTTCATTTGACGACGTGCTTCTCCAGCGTTTTCTCCCGTTTCTCAAGGAATTCCAGGTCTTTTTGGAGGATCCGCGCTTTGGTCTTCAGGCCGTCGTGTTCGATGCTGAGCTTGGTCAGCTCGACCACGATGTTGTGGCTCAGGTTATGGAGGAGCTTGATATACTCCATGCTCTGATCCAAATCCTCGAGCCTCTGGTAAAGAAAATCGATCCGGCGGTTCGTCTCATGGAGGTTTTTATTGGTGAGATTGAGTTCCTCATGAAGAGGCAGGGCAAAAAGCCGGATGACCGGAAAAAAGGGGGCCATGAGCTTTAAGACCTTCCCCTTGATCTTTTCCTTGAAGCCGGCGGGCGGGCCTCCGCCGCCCGGCCCGGAAGCGGCACCGCCGGGCTGGCCGGCAGTGTCATCGTTTTGCGGCGTCTCCGACCTCGATGGGGCCGGAGGACGCTCGGCCGCGGCCTTTTTCACCTGTTCCATGATCCGGGAGACATCCACCTGTTGATAATCGATCTCGACGGCATGGAGAGTCTCATGACTTTTTTGTTCTTGTCTTTCCATCAATGCCTCCTCGATCCCCCCGAGAGGAAAAAATTGCCTTGTTTTCTGTCATAAATTTTCTGAATGGCCGGCCCGGCAGGACCAGGGTTTCCCGGAGAAGAGAAAGAGATGCTTGTCCTATTAATCATTCGCTCTTTTTTTAAAGAGATGGCTGTCATAAACGCTCTGGACATCCTGGATGTCCGGCAGAGGCCGGAGCCTCATCTCTTCGATCTCCCGCACCTCGCGCTCGGTCAAGAGCCCTTCCTTAATCTTGTCGGCGACCCGCGCCTCGATGTCGGTCAGGAGTTTCTTCACCTCGGTTTCCGCCAGGCATTTGATTTCGAGAAAATCCGGCATGGTCATCCTTTCCTTTCCCCTGGGCTTTATCGAATATACCCCAGGGCCCTGAGCTGATCTTCGAGCTCCTTGGTCATTTTGGTCTTGGCCGCCTGCCGCGGTCGGGCATTCCTGAAGAGGCTATCCATCTGGGCGGTCAAGCGCCTGGCCAATTCCGCCTGTGTATTGGCGATATTCTTTTTCTCCGCAGGGTCCTCGCGGAGATCATAAAGTTCGACGGGAGGCGTTTGCGGAGGGGGATAAAGATAAAAAGTCAGCGCCTTCGGGCTGAAGACCTTGTTGAGGATAAGCTTCATTTTTCCGTCATTCAAGGTGATCCGTTGTGAAGTATTGGTATCCGTGACATGGCTCTTTCGGTCGGCAAAAAAGACCCGGTCGTCCCGGCTCTCCCCTTTTAATAGAGGATGAAGGCTCCTCCCGTCCAGCCCCAAGTTCTTATCGTCGATCCCCATCTCTTCTAGAATGGTCGGCATCAGGTCGACCTGGCTCACAATCGGTTCGATTCTCTTTCCCCGGAATTTCGAACCGGGGAATTTCATGATCAGCGGGACCCTCAAAAGCTCGTTGTACAAAGTGTGTCCGTGCTCCCAACCGCCGTGGTCGAAAAACTCTTCTCCGTGGTCGCTGGTGACAATGACCAGCGTCCGGTTATAGAGGTCCAGTTGTTTGAGCCGGGAGAGGAGGGGCTTGATCAGCCGCTCATCTGTGTAGCGGATCTCACCGTCATAGAGGCCGATGAAATCCTGTCGTTCCTGTTCGCTCAGAGGCTTGAAGGTTCCCTCTCGTCCTCCCAAATAATCCAGGATTTTGACTTTTTGGAGCTGGGAATCATGGCCCAGAAATTCAGAGTTATAAGGAGCAGGGCAGTCGTATGGGCTGTGGGACTGATAGGTGTGGACGAACAGGAAAAAATTTTTGTCCTGATTCTGCCCGATCCATTCGGAGACGGACTGGAATGCCCGCTCGGCCGCATCGGGCACGGAAAAATCCCCTTGCCTCTCGCTGAAGCTGTCGAACCCTTTGGAAAATCCGTAGCGGGAACCGATATACACCCCGCCCGTAAATGCGGCGCAGAAAAAGCGATTCTGCCGGAGGACGTCGGCGAGGGTCGCGAGCGACGGGCCGATCCGTTCGTCATTGTAATAGATCTGATGGTTGAACCCGAACAGAGACGTGAGCATGGATGCATGCGAGGGAAGAGTCCAGGCGGAGGTGGAAAAAGTGTTAAGGAAGACAGCGCTGTCCTGAGCCAAAGAATCGAGGGCGGGGCTTGTCTCTCTCGTGTATCCATAAGTACCCAGATGGTCGGCTCTCAAGGTGTCGATGGAGACCAGGACGACATTCGGCCTTTGGCTGGCACGGCTGTAAAGGACGGGATTGTACCAGTATGCAAAGGCGCCTTCCGCGCCCGTCGTCATGAACGAAAGGCGTGCCTCTTCCAGCCTGTAGGGCAGGTCGACTTTATTCATCGAAAAATTCAAGGTGCGCGATTCCTGTCGGGGAGGTAGCATCGAATTTTTCTGAAATATCGTCTTTCTTCTCCCTTTCATCTCCAGAATGATGATAAATTCCACGCCTCTCTCTTCACCCGCCGTGGGCCCCCGGGCGTTTTCGAAATTCTGGTCTCGGACAATCCCGATGCCAAAATCCAGGACGCCGTTTTCGGGGATAACTACATCAAAGACAAACTCGCTCTTCGGCGGCGCAAAGAGAATGTTCGATTCCGTGGCCCCGATCGCATGTTTACGCTTGAGACCCAGGGGATTCTCTCTGCTGCCTGCATCCGTCGTCACCACAGAATTGATCGGGTAGACGGCTTCTGTAAGAGCGGCAGAGGGCTTCCCCAGCAGCGGGCTGGCCTGAATATTCTCGATCTTGAGCAGGTCAATAAACCTATAAAAATTCTTTTCGGCGGCAGACTTTTTTTGACATCCCGCGAAATGGCAGGTGGAGATAACCAGGATGAGCGCCGCACAGGCTCGGCCGGTTTGATGGTTCACAGCAAGCATTTTAAACGAATTAGACGCGCCGTTCAACTTGCGGAAAAATTATGGAAAAATTCGGTGACATACACTGAATTCCTACCGAAATCTTATATTCCTGAATTCGATGTGTGTCACCGAATTTTTTGAGCGTTTGGGCCGTCCCAGAGAATTTGAAAAGCATGGTACTCTGTGTTATTTAAAGAGAAAGAGTTCGCTCCTCTTAAAAGGGCAGATTGATCCAGGAAAGGATGGAGTCCATGGACACCAGAAAAAAAATCAGGATCGGCGTCATCGGGGGGAGCCGGCCCCAAAAGAAATTCCTTCATTCCGCTTTTGAGATCGGAAAACTTGTCGCCGGGCGCGGCGCGATTCTCGTCTGCGGCGGCCTGGGCGGCGTCATGGAGGAAGCCGCCCGAGGTGCCAAGCAGGCCGGCGGCCTGACCATCGGCATTCTTCCGGGCAACAATCCCGGTGATGCCAATCCTTATATCGATATCCCCATCGCAACGGGGCTAGGCTACACCAGGAATTCTCTAGTGGCTATGAATGCCGATGTCCTGATCGCCGTCGACGGCGAATTCGGCACGCTGAGCGAGATCGCCTACGGCCGGATTTACGGCAAAAAAGTCATAGGCCTCGGAACATGGGACATCGAAGGAGTCGTCCCCGCGGCAAGCGCGGAAGAGGCCGTCGACCTGGCTTTCCGATAGAGCCGTTATGCAAAACTATCTGATCGTATTGAGCTACGACGGGACGGACTACCACGGCTGGCAGCGGCAGCCCAAGAAAAGGACGATTCAAGGAACCCTGGAAGATGCCCTGGCCAGGATCGCCCAAAAAAAGGTGACCGTCATCGGGGCCGGGCGAACGGATGCCGGGGTCCATGCCTTAGGCCAGGCCGCCAATTTCAAGGCCGCCCTGAGACTTAGCGAGGAGGAGCTCAAAAAAGCGCTCAATGCCATCCTTCCCGACGATATTCGAGTAGTCGAGCTCAAAAAAACCGCCATGGAATTCCACGCCAGACGGGACGCCAAAGCCAAGGTCTATCAGTACCGTATCTTTCACGGTCCGGAGAAAAATCCCTTTGTCTTCCGCTATGTTCTTCACTGGCCTTATCCCCTCAACTTGGCGCACATGAGGAAGGCCGCCGGGCTCTTCCAGAGACAGGGTGACTTTTCCGGGTTCTCTTCGAACCGTCTTCTTTATCCAGTCCGGAAAGTGACCCGCTCGGAGATTAAAAAGAAGGGCGATGAGATCATCTTCACGATCGAGGCCTCAGGTTTTTTGCGCTACATGGTCAGGACAATCGTAGGAACCATCCTCGAGGTAGGTAGGGGCAGAGTCTCTCTGGACCGTATCGAAGAGATTTTCCGGGAAAAACAGCGGACCCTTTCAAGCCCCACCGCCCCCGCCAAGGGGCTGTGCTTGATGAAAGTCTTTTATTGAATTTTGTGAAATATTTTGGCTAGGACAAGCTCATCCCCAGGACGATCGCGTCTTCGTCCGGGTTCGAATAATAGTTGCGCCGGATGCCGATGAGTTCGAAACCCAGCTTGGCATAAAGCCCGCGGGCGGCTGCGTTCGAGGGTCGGACCTCAAGAGAGATGTAATGCGCGCTCTCAGCCCGAGCTTCTTCGATGACGTCCCCGAGGATGGCTTCCCCGATCCCCATTCTCTTGAAGTCCGGATGGACGGCGATGTTATTGATCTGGACCTCTTCTCTGATCTTCCAATAGACGATATATCCGATGACCTTGTCGAGATTCCTATGGATGACGACCAAAGGATAGGACAAGTCATTGTTCTGGATTTCTCCTCTGAAGGTGGTTTCATGCCAAGGGTTGGGAAAGGAAATGTTTTCAATCGCCAGGACGTCGGGCAAGTCTCGGGTTTCCATCCTCCTCAAATGAAAGAATCTCTCTTCGGAGAGGGGCTCTTTAATGTTTTTCCTCCGCCTGGGATATCCGGAAATAGAGCGGCTCGAGCTGGGCCGATGAAACGCCCTTTTTTGCCGTGAGCAGCTCGCCGCCCAGCCGCCCAACTTCATAGGCGATAAAACATGAACGTGTGGAAAATCTGGCCTTGTCTTTTAGATGATGCTGGATCTTAGCCCTGTAGAGCTCAGCCCCGTTGCCGATGAAAAGGATATTACGGTGTGCGGGAAGCATGGTCAAAAAGTCGCCGGGTGAATAAGCTCCTTGGGCAATGCGTTCATTCATGCGGCCGACCTCGATCTCATAAAGTGCAGCGTAAATTTCGCCCTTTTTCGCATCCAGCGTCGGGCAGACAAGCCGGGCCTGGGAATCCCTGAGCTTCCAGGCCAGCGCCTGGAGCGATGAAATCGGGGCCACCGGTTTTCCGGAAGCAAAGACGAATGACTTGACTGTGCTGAGTCCGATCCGGATGCCCGTGAACGACCCCGGGCCGGGCGCGACGGCAAATCCCTCGATATCCATGATCCCGAGATGGAGGGCACCCAGGAGAAGGTTTATGGACGCCAGCAGCCGGGAGGAATGAGTTGAGGCCGATTCGACGGCAATCTCGGCGACAAGCCTTGTCCCATCCAGGATCGCCACCGATCCGCTCGGTGTCGTCGTGTCAACGGCTAAGATCAACATGATTTTATCTCATAATTGTCATTTCGAGGAGATTTGCGACGAACCAATCCCTTTGTTATCGAGGCCTAGGCATGAGATTGCCACGCCAAGAAGCTCGCAACGACTTCGTCGGATTGCCACGACACTCCGTGCCTCGCAACGACTTCGTCGGATTGCCACGGCGCCTAGCGCCTCGCCATGACGGGTGATCGAGATCGCCGCGTCGCTCTGCTCATCGCGATGATACCTATTTCTTCTCATCCAAAATCTTTCCGTATTCAAACACGTTGCCCGCCATATAGATCTCGACCTGGACGGCGCTCATGGGCTCGGCCCGCAAAGGCAGCTTCTGGGCGAGGTTCGTGACTTGGCCCGACTTCACGTCCATCTCGACCAGGTCGCCGGTCTTCAATTTGCCCGCAACGACCAAAGTTTCCAGACTCGGGATTCGGAGGACGGGAAATCCTGAATTGACGGCGTTCCGGAAATAGATCGCCGAAAACGAAGGGGCGATCACGGCGCCGACCTTGAGGGCGATCAGGCAGTCGACCGCCTGCTGCCGGGAAGAGCCGGCTCCGAAATTCCGGCCGGCCACGACCAGGTCCCCTTCCCCGCATTTTTTCGAGAAATCCTTCCAGCCTTCCAGATTCCCGAAAGCATAGGGGCCCATCTCGGAGATGTCCGTGATATGGAGATGGGCGTTGTGGAAGATCTGGTCGGTATCAATGTCCTCGATCAGCTTCCCCGTTTTGTCCAACAGAACCCAGATTTTTCCTCGAAGAGCTGTTTCCCGCATTCTAGAATTCCTCGGGGGCGACGATTTCGCCTCTGATGCACGACGCCGCGACCACGGCCGGCGAGGCGAGATAAGTCTTTCCCTTTCCCTGCTTTCCGGAAAAATTCCTGTTTCCCGTGCTGATCTGGACTTCGCCTTTTCCGGTCAGCCCGGCGTGGCCTTCGGCGCAGCCGCCGCAGCCCGGATTCAGGACGATCGCGCCGCTTCGAAACAGGATTTCCAGGATTCCCCGCTCCAGGAGCTCTTGATAGACGCGCCGCGTGGCGGGAACGCACTTGAGCATGACCCCCTTTTTCACTTTCTTTCCGTTGAGGACGTCCGCGGCACGGACGAGATCCTCGGTCCGGCCGTTGGTGCAGGAGCCGATGAACCCGGAATCGATCCTGGTTCCCCGCACCTCGGCGACCGGCCGGACGTTGTTCGGCGAAAAGGGGACGGCCACCTGAGGCGGAAGCCCTTCGACATTGATTTCGATGACATCCGCGTAGGACGCGTCCGGGTCCGCCTGAAACAAAGAAAATTGTTCATCCGACAATTCCGCCGGCATCAGGACAGCGGGAACCTCTTCGGCGGAAACGAATCCGATGATGCCGGCCATCTCCGTGATCATGCTGCAGAGGGTGATGCGGCCGGCGAAATCCAGGCTGGTTGCGGCCGGGCCGTAAAACTCAGCCGCTCGGAGGGCTAGGCTTTGCGTCCCCATCTCTTTACAAAGATATAACGTCAAGTCTTTCGGGTCTGCGTAAGGAGAGTGCATGCCCCTGAGGACCACCTTGACGGTTTGCGGAACCTCGAACCATGTTTTGCCGGTTTTGAAGGCGAAGGTGATATCGACGTCGCCCATCCCCTGCCCGAGGCAGCCGACGGCGCCGAGGATGTTCATATGGCTGTCCGTGCCGACGACGGTCCCGCCGGGCCGGGCCAGGCCTTCCTCCATCAGGACGTGAGATCCGATTCCCTTGTCCACATCGAAGACTTCGACACCATGCTTGCGGGCAAAATCGCGGCAGGCCTGCTGATTGTCCGCGTATTTGAGAGTGCAGGCGGGCGCGCAAAGGTCAAAGGTGAAAAACGTCTTGCTTTTATCGGCGAGAAGGGCATCCCCATATTCCTGGTCGTAGTGTTTGACCACGTTCGGGCCGCCGAAATCCCGGGCCGAGCGGATGTCGAGGTCCATCCAGACGATTTTCCCCGGCGCCGCTTCGTCCCGGGAATGGGCTTGGATGATTTTTTCGATGATCGTTTTTCCCAAAGGAACCCCCTGCTCAGATCTTTCTCGCCACTTCGTTGGCCAGGTCCAGCGTCGTGGACTTCCCGCCCATGTCGTAGGTCCGGACCAGCCTCTCCTTGATCACCTCGGCGATGGCCCCTTCGAGGTGTATGGCCTTGAGCGTTTCGCCCAGCCATTCGAGCATCATCTTCGCCGCCAGCAGCATGGCCGCCGGGTTGACTTTATACTGGCCGGCATACTTCGGCGCCGAGCCGTGGGTCGGCTCGAAGACGGCATACTTGTCGCCGATGTTGCCGCTGCAGGCAAAGCCGAGCCCGCCGACGAGCTGCGCCGCCAAATCCGAAATGATATCGCCGAAGAGGTTTTCGGCGACCAGGACATCGTAATCCTGGGGATTTTTGACGAGCCACATGCACATGGCGTCGACATTCGCTTCCTTGAACGGGACATCCGGATACTTTTTGGCGATGCTCCGGGCGACGCTCAGCATCAGGCCGCCGGTCTCGCGGAGAACATTGGGCTTCTCGACGATGGTCACCGAGCGCCTTTTGTTCTTTCGAGCGTACTCGCAAGCCGCCTTGACGATACGGGAACAGCCTTTCTTTGTCATGATGCGCGTCGAGAGGGCGATCTCGTCGAGCGGCGTATCCTTGAAGGCTTTCATTTTAGGATGGACAAGCAGCGCGTCCCGGACGGCCTGGGGCAGCGGAAAAAACTCGACGCCGGCGTACATGCCCTCGGTGTTCTCCCGGAAGATGACCAAGTCGATATTGTCCCGATAATTGAGAGGATTGCCGGGATAGGCCTTGCACGGCCGGAGGTTGGTGTAGAGGTCGAATTCCTGGCGCAGCCGGACGATCGGGCTGAAGTACGAGAGGCCTGTGCCCCGCAGCGACGGATCGAGCTCGGCGGCGGCGTCTTCTTTCGGCTTGGAGGTGATGGCCCCGAACAGGCAGACGTCCGTCTCCTTCAGCAGCCTGATCGTGCGGTCGGGCAGCGCGTTGCCCTCCTTGCACCAGAACTCCCAACCGATGTCGCCATAAACATATTCGGCATCCACATTCAACTTGTTGAGGACGACCATGGCGGCGTCCATGACGTCCCGGCCTACGCCGTCACCGGGGAGGACCGCGATCCTGTATTTCGGCATATGCGACTCCTTTTTTATGGCGGATCAGGTTTTATTGCGGATCAGGTTTTCGCTTGGTTTTGCAGTTTTTTCTTTGTGTATTCGATCAGGCCGCCGGCTTCCAAAATGCCGATGACCGAATCCGGGAGAGGCGGAAATTTATAGGTTTTCTCGCCGGCCATGATCGTTCCCCCTGCAAAATCGATCTCGACCTCGTCTCCCGCCCTCAGATTGTCCGACGCCTCTTCAGACTGAAGCACGGGCAGGCCGAGGTTGATGGCGTTCCGGAAATAGATCCGGGCGAACGACTTGGCGATCACGGCCTGGACACCGGCCGCTTTCAGGCAGGCGGCGGCCTGCTCTCTGGAGCTCCCGCAGCCGAAATTTTTCCCGGCGACAATCACATCGCCGGGCTTGACCTTCAGGGCGAACTCAGGATCCAGGTCTTCGAGGGCGTGCTTGGCCATCTCCGACGGCTCCATGAGCGTGTACGTGTATTTCCCGGGAAAGATGACGTCGGTGTTGACGTCGTCCCCGTATTTCCAGACCTTTCCTTTTTTCATGGGTACTTCCTCGGGTCCGTGATTTGTCCTTCAAGCGCGGACGCGGCGACCGTGGCCGGCGAGGCCAGAAAGATCTCCGAATCCCGGCTTCCCATCCGGCCTTTGAAATTGCGGTTGGACGTGCTGAGGACGACCTCGCCGGGGGCCAGGATGCCTTCGTGGGCGCCGAGGCAGGGGCCGCAGCCCGGGTTGAGGATGACGCAGCCGGCCTCGGATAAGACTTCCAGGATGCCTTTTTTGAGGGCTTCGAGGTAGACCTCTCGTGAGGCGGGAAGAACAAGCGCCCGGACATGAGGATGGATCTTCTTTCCTTTCAGGATTTTAGCGGCGATCTCCAGGTCCTCCAAGCGGCCGTTCGTGCAAGTGCCGATCAGGGCTTGTTGGAATTTTTTGCCCTCGACGGCGGTGACCGGCTTCACGTTGTCAACGGTATGAGGGCAGGCCACCTGGGGCTCGATCCCCGAAACGTCATAGCTCAAAACAGCTTCATAGACGGCATCCGCATCGGAGGTCACGATGTCGTAATCCGCCCTGGCTCTTTTCTTGAGCCATTCCAGCGTTTTATCGTCCGGCTCGAAATAGCCGTTCTTGGCGCCCATTTCGGCGGACATGTTGGCCAGGACCATCCGGGAGGCCAGGCTGAAATCCCGGGCGGCGCTGCCCGTGAATTCGACCGCCATGTAATTGGCCCGGTCGGCGCCGTGGTCGCCGATGACCTTCAAAATGACATCCTTGGCGGAGACGCCGCAGCCGAGCTTTCCGGAAAGCTCGATCTTCAGCGTCTCCGGCACCCTGAGCCAGATCTCATCGGTCGCCCAGATGCTGGCGACCTCGGTCCGGCCGATGCCGGCGGAGAAGGCGCCAAACGCGCCGTAGGTCGTCGTGTGGGAATCGCTGCCCATGATCACTTTTCCGGGAAGGGCGAAGCTCGCCTCCGAGAGAACCTGGTGGCAGACGCCGTGCTGGATATCAAAAAAGTTCGGGATGTTCTGCTCGGCCACGAACTCGCGGATCGTCTTGTGGTTCTGGGCGTATTTCTCGGCCGCGGCCGGGACGATATGGTCCAGGATGATGACGATCTTCCTGGGGGCTTTGACGGCTCGAACGCCGAGTTTTTTGAATTCGCCGATGATGGCCGAGGCGTTGTCATGAGAGAGGTAATAATCCGGAGAGACCGTGATCACCTCTCCGGCCTTGGCCGTTTTCCCGGCTTTCTTTCCCAATATTTTTTCAGAAAATGTTTGGCCCACTCGTTACTCCCAAGCGATTCTTATGACCTTATTATATGTTAAATGTTGAGGTTTGACCCCGATCATGATTCTTTAAAGACATCGAAGTTGACGAAATCGGCGTGGTTGACGATGATGGCCTCGATCGTCCGGCGCGAGCCATCGCCCTCCTTGGAATGGGCGGCGATGATGTGAAGGACATCCTCCGGAAGCCCGTGCTTGAAAGCGAACGCGGCCCCGGAGATCGGATGGCGGAGCAGGTCGCCCTCGCGGCTTTTGACAAAAATCCCTTTTTCCCGCTTGTACTCGAACAGCTTCCCGACATCATGGAGTATGGCGCCTGACAACAGATAATCCATGTTGATGGCGATCCTCTCTTGATATTCCTGGATCAAGACTTCGGCAATCTTCAGGGCCGCGAGCGTCACCGCTCGGGTATGCTCGATAATATTGACCTCGGTCTTTTTGATGAGAAGGGTGAACGGCATCTTCTCCAGATCTTCGGGCGTCCAACCTCCCCGTTCCATAGCCTCCTCCCAGACTTTCCGGGTCAGGTCCCTGAGATTTGCCTCCTTGATGAGTCCGATCTCCGGAATGAGCTTGACCATATCTTTTATCATTGTATTTTCCTTTCAGACGGCCCGTCGTATTCATAGTTTTCCGGGTCGATCTTCCGCATCGGCTTCATCCGAGTTTTTTCTTCATGAATGTGGGCGACAAGCCCCGGAACACGGGAGATGATGAAAAAGGCGTTTCCGATCTCGGGCGGAATGCCCAGGTCGCAGAGGAGCGCCGCGATGGCGCCGTCCACGTTGATGGGGAGAAGCTTGCCCATCTGTCCGGCCAAAGACTTTTCCACGCCGCGGGCGATCCGGACATGCTTTCCGGCGAGGCCCAATTCCTCGGCCAGGGCGAAGAGCTTGGCCGTCCTCGGGTCCTTGGTATGCAGGCGGTGGCCGAATCCGGAGGCCCGCTTTCCCTTGACTTTCATCTCGTCAAGTGCTTCCTGAATCGCCTTTTCTTCGCTGCCCCCTTGACCATCGACTTTCTTGCCGATCTCCGAAAAGAGCCGCATGCCTTCCTCGATGGCACCGCCATGAAACCTGGAGATGGCCAGGACGCCGGCGGCGATGGCGGAGTTGAGCTCGGCCCCTGTCGAGGCCACGGTGCGGGCGGCAAGGACTGAAGGCGGGCTGGCACCGTGATCGACGGACGAGACAAAGATGGCGTCGATGAGCCTGCCGACCTGGGACGATGGCAACTCTCCTTTAAGGATCAAGTAGATGGCCTGGGCGAAAGAAATCTTTCCCATCAGCTCCTCCGCGGGATATCCGCGTATGACAATCCTGTTGGGCTTGACGTCGGTAATCGCCGTTTTCCATTTTTCTTCGCTCATGGCTATCTCCTCATCGGGGTCAAACCTACTCATTACGCATTCCGTAAAAATCTCCCCGAGAAAGTGCGTAACGAGTAGGTTTGACCCCATTCTACCATTCTATTTTAATAGTTCCTTGGCTTTTTTGGGGATGTCGAAGATCGAATCCACGACATGGGCACCGACGTCGCGCAGCCTCTTTACTTTTGTCTCATAGGATCCTCGCGTTCCTTCGACGATCGCGCCTGCATGGGAAAAGCGGGTCCCAGACTTGGCCGCCTTGCCGCCGATGAAGGCGATGAGCGGCTTGGTAAAGCTATGGGCTTCGATCAGGTCCGCCACCCGCTCCTCCTGGGTCGTCCCGATCTCCCCGAACATGGCCACGACCTTGGTCTGTTCGTCCTGCTCAAAAAGCTCCATGATCTCAGGGTGCGAGAGCCCGACGATTGCATCGCCACCGACGTGGATGATTGAGCTCTGCCCCAGCCCCGCCTGCGTCAGATAATAGGAAATGGCGGAGGTCATGCCGCCGCTCCTGGAGCTAACGCCGATGGCGCCCGGCTTGAACCATTCCCGGGCCCGCTGGGCCCGGCCGCCGATCATGCCCAAGACGGCTTTCCCCGGTGAAAGGAGGCCGAGCGTGTTGGGCCCGACAAAACGGGCGCCCCTCGCTTTGGCGGCACGGGCAATCTCCAGGACATCATAGATCGGAACCCGGTCGGGGACGATGACCAGGAGCTTGACGCCGGCCGCCATGGCTTCCAGGGCCGCGTTCTTGACAAGGGCGGCCGGGATGAAGATCACGCTGATATCGATGGGGCCCTGCTTTTCCCAGCTTTCCTCGACCGAATCATAGACAGGAATCCCATAGACATCCTGGCCGCCGCGGCCCGGCGTCACGCCGGCGACGACGTTTGTCCCGTAATCCTTCATCAGCTGGGCCCGGGCCATGCCTTCACGGCCGGTGATGCCCTGGATGATTACCCTTGATTTTTCATCGACCAGGATCGCCATATTATTCTCTCATCGGTTATCGGGGTCAAACCTACTCATTACGCATTCCAAAAAAATCCCCTCGAGAAAGTGCGTAACGAGTAGGTTTGACCCCATTCTTTATTATCCTCTTAAGATTTTCTCCCGGTATTCTTTCAGGCCCGGGATCGGCAGATGAATGAAGATCGCCTTCTGCTCGTGGTAGGTGCAAAAAATCTCGCAGGCCAGGCATTCCGTGCACTTGCCCTTCCTGGCGTCCTCGGCCGGGATCGCCAGCACGGGCTTCTCCGCCTCCAGCTTGAGGATCTTCGGGGCGCACGCCCCAACACAGCCTTTTGTCCGACAGGCCGGGCATTTCTGATGGTCAATCGAAAGCCGTCCTGTCAGCGTATCAAAAGCATAGGCGTCTTTCGGAATTTGCGGCTCCGTTATCGGCTGAACAATATGTAGGGCCCCATTGTTTTCGGCGATGAGCTCTTCCAGCCTTCCCGCGCAGAATTCCGGAGAATCGTCCCGGCCATAGCCCTCGACTCTCGCCGGCAGGTCCGTGAGATACGCGCCGAGGATGCGGATCGCCTCCTCTTCGAAATTCCCGCCCAAACGGATGACCGCCGGAATGCAGAGATTTTCTTCGCGGAAGGCCTTGACCATGCCCCGCGCCGAATGATACTGCTCCTGGCTGGCGACGCCCGAGCCCGAAGCAAAATAGCCTCGGATCCCGGGTTGGGAGAGGATGATCTTGGCCGCCCGATAGACCTTGCTCGCCGGCGGGTTTCCGCTGGTGTCACAGTAGTTGGCCAGCTTGAACCCCCTGTTGAGAACGGCATCCATGGACATCATCGAGCCGCCTCCGCCCGCGCCGTGGAAACCGATATATTTATCGCCCTCCGAAATTCTCTCGGTCATCTGGAAGAAGTAAAACGTTCCGCGATAATCCTTTTCTTCAACCTTGTAGGCGATCTTCTCGAGCTCGGTCGGCGGCCTATCGAATTCCCTGGCCACTTCGATCCCCAGCTCGGGATGGCGGAAGACGGCATAGTCGTCGATGACAAGATGGCAGTCCGCGGCATAGACGCTCTCCTCAGCGGTGAGCACGAGCGGGTTGATCTCGGCCGAGCGGGCATCGTAGGCCCGCGCCACTTTATAAAGCTTGGTCAAGAGATCAGCCAGTTGGAGCATCACGCTTCCCGAGAGCCCCGCTTTTCGGACCAGGTTGCGAGCCTCGAACTCGGCCACGCCGTCGCCGACATCGACGGCCAAACGGGAAATTTTTTCTGGGTTCTGTCGGGCAATCTCCTCGATCCCCGTGCCTCCGACCGAGCTGAAAATGAGCAAGGGGCATTTCCTGGTGTCATCCATGACTAAGCCCGCGAAAAATTCGGATTTGATGTTGAGCCTTTCCTCGACGAGGATTCGGTCGACGACATAGTTTTTGACTTTCATCCCAAGCATCTGGCGCGCTTTGTCCTCGGCCTGTCCGGGATTGTCGGCAAACTGGATGCCGCCCATTCCCGCCCGGCCCGTCAGCCAGACCTGGATCTTGAGGACGACGGGCTTGCCGATCCTTTCGGCGATCGCCCGGGCTTCCTCAGGCGAAAATGCAACCGAACCCTCGGGAACGCGGACTCCGCCTTCCCTGAGGAGTTTTTTGCCCTGATACTCGTAAAGCCTAGCCACCGATATTTCCCTTGTCTGGGATTAGTTTTAAAGTATAACGAAAACAGGCTCTTATGCCAAGACCTCCCCTTGGAATCATCTTCAAACATGTAATTCCAAAGAGGTGTCGGTATCGCCCCTGAAGCCCCCATAGCGGAGGGGGGGGCCCGGACACTCTTGGAGGAGGACCCTTTCACAGGGTCCCCCTCCAACGGGCGGCGGGAATACCCGCCCGCCCTGCCACCCCTCCAAGGGGCATCCTCCCATGAATTCATTGCCAAATGCTCCATGGAAAGGAGGCAGAGAGCGAAGCGATCGTTGGAGGGAAACCCTGAATAAGGGTTTCCCTCCAAGAGTGTCCGACGGGACTGGTTCCCCAGGGGGCTAGGGGGCGATTCCGGCACCAATAGAAATCCACATAAACAGAAACCCTCTCTTGCCTTTTTAGAGAATGGCACACAACACCGTTCTATGGTAATATCCAGCCTCTTGAAAAACGTCGCGATTCAAGGAGCCAGGGAATGAACGACAGGACGACCCCCAAACAAAAATTTCCGGCCACCTTCTGGACGGCCAACACGATCGAGCTGATCGAGCGGGCCGCCTATTACTCGATGGCCTCGTTCATGGTCATCTATCTCAAAGAGACCCTCGGCATGCGTCCGACGACCGCCACCCTCCTCAACGCTTCCATCCTCTGGGGACTTATTTATTTTCTTCCCATTCTCTCCGGAACGCTGGCCGACAAATTCGGGTACAAGCGGTCGCTGACTCTGGCCTTCTTCATGATCTCGCTCGGCTATTTCGTCATGGGCAACATCCAGAGGTTCTGGCCCGGCCTCATCGGACAGAAGGCCGCCCAAGCTATCGACTACACCGTTCCCGCCATCCTAGGCATCGTCCTCATCGGAATCGGCGGATCGATCGTCAAGCCCTGCATCGCCGGCACCGTCCAAAAAACCGCCGGGACAAGGGCGACGCTGGGCTTCGGCATTTTTTATATGATTATCAACATCGGCTCGATCACCGGCCGCGGCGTTTCCTATGTCGTCCGGACAAGCCTGGGAATTCCGGCCATCTTCACCTACGCCTCGTCGATCTTCGCCCTGATTGGCCTGGCCGTCGTCCTTTTTATTTATAAGGAGCCCGAATACGTAAGCGACGGCATCAAGGACGGACAGAAAGTCCAGAAAAAGACTCTTGGCCAGGCTATTCTGGGAATCTTCATCGTCCTGCAAAACATCCGCTTCGTCTTTTTCTTAATCTTCACTGCCATGTTCTGGTTTTCATATATCCAGCTCTACAACCTGGTGCCCCTCTTTTTGCGCTATATAGATCCCAACGCGCCCGTCGAGCTTTACCAGCTGGCCAACCCGGTCATGATCGTCTGTTTTCAGATACTCATCACCAAGATGGTCAAAAAATGGACGCCGGTCAAGTCCATCATCCTGGGCGCGGCCGTCGTGACGGTCGGCATGTTTTTGAATGTGCTGCCTCCCCTCCTCTTGGCCGACCCGGCTCATAAAGTCAGCCTTCTCGGCCTGGCCGTCCCCGCCGCCGGCCTGTTCCTGATCGTTTCCATCGCCTCGATGGCCACGGGTGAAATGATGGCCTCGCCTCGCATCTACGAATATCTGGGCGCCATTGCCCCGAAAGGCGAAGAGGGGCTGTATCTCGGCTATGCCAATCTGCCCATCGCCCTGGCCAGCATTGTCGGCGGCCCGATCGGAGGCTCGATGTTCGAAAAATATATCGCCACGCCGCAGAAGAACGGCCTCCCCGTCAATACGGTCCCCATGTGGCTCATCATCACCGGTATCGGGTTGGCGTCGATGATCGGCCTGGCGATCTACGACCGGCTCATGGGCAAGGCGACGAAGAAATAGGGGCCGGATTTCACAAGTCCGTCGGGCGGCGTTCGAAAAAGAAGATCATGAGGATTTTTATCACGGGTGGAACGGGGTTCATCGGAAGGAATCTTACCCGGCGGTTGGCGGAGAAGGGGCATACTATTCTCGTTCTGACTCGGTCCAAAAAAGGGCCGGAAGAGCCGGACGCCCGTATCACGTATATCCAGGGAGAATCCATAAAGCCCGGCCCCTGGCAGGAATACATCAAGGATTGCGACTATATTATAAACCTCGCCGGAGCCACCATCTTCAGCAAATGGAACAAGAAACAAAAAAAGCTCATTCTCGAAAGCCGGATCAAGACGACTCAGAACGTCGTCCATGGCCTCGCAGCCGGCGCTGACAGAAAAACGAGCCTGATCAGCGCCTCGGCTATCGGCTACTACGGTTTCCATAAAGACGAACAGATTGATGAAAGCGCCGGCCAGGGCTACGATTTCCTGGCCTCTGTCACGCAGGCTTGGGAGACCGAAGCCCTGAAAGCCCGTGAGAAAGGGGCCCGCGTGGTCATCGCCCGCTTCGGCATCGTGCTCGGAGAGAAGGGCGGAGCTTTAAGCATGATGGCTCCTTTCTTCAAGCTTTTCCTCGGGGGCCCGCTCGGAAAAGGCCGGCAGTGGTTTTCCTGGATTCACATCCGGGACCTTGTCGAAATCGTTGTCTTTCTGATCGAACATCCGGAAATTTTCGGCCCCTTCAACGCCTGTTCCCCCCATCCCCTCATGAACAAGGACCTGGCCAAAGCGCTGGGAAAAGCGCTCCGACGGCCGGCGTTCCTGCGCGCCCCGGCTTTCATGGTGAGACTGCTCTTGGGGGAATTCGGGAACGTCGTCCTCAAAGGCCAGCGAGTCCTCCCCCGCCGCCTGCTCCAGCTCGGATTCGTCTTCCAATTTCCCGAAATCCAGGGCGCTCTTAAAGACATATTGGGAAAATAGCGCTTCCGGCCTAAACCGTTTTAACAAACATTTAACAGATTCTTAACAACTTACTGGCAACTCTTTTGGCGGATTCCTCTAGATTATGGAGTGAAATGATCATGAAGGAGGAGCGAATGACAGGAAGAAACTCTTAGGCATCAAGGATTATGGGGAGGAACTCTGTGGTTTAAAACAAAAGGAGGACATCATGAAAAAAATCACAGTTTTTTTGATTATGGCGGTTTTTCTCATGGCCGCCGGAGTTTTCGCCCAATCGGCTCAGGAGAAGCGAGTAGAATTTTCTACCTCCGCATCATTTACCGTTTACAAGTTCGAACATTCCTCAGAGTCGACGACTCTCTTAAATGTTCCCCTGAGGTTGGGTTTTTTTGTGTGGAAAGGACTTGAATTCGAACCGGAAGTCGAGTTCACGATTCCGGATGACACCGAGGATACCGGAGTCATTTTCCGTGGCAATATCTCGTACAACTTCCGGGCTTCGAAAAAAACCTTTCCCTTTATTCTTGCCGGCGGCGGCGTCGGGAATGCCTTAAAAATGTTGACTTGGGCGGCTGATATGGATGAAACAGTTACGGTTCTAAATTTCGGCGCGGGCATCAAGCAGATGGTAGGAGAATCTGCCGCCATCCGCCTGGAATACCGGTTTAATCGCTATTCCCGGAGCTCGGACTGGGCATCGTCCTACCGGATCGACCACGAGTTTCTGGCTGGAGTTTCTCTCTTCTTTTAGCAGGAGCAGATCCCGATAAAAAATCCCCCTCCCCCCTCCTTTTTTTATATGAAGGAAAGGGGGAAAATTTCTGTCAATGCCGACATTACCCAGGCGGGATATTGCGTGGCCGATGAGAATCTCAGCGTCGCTTTGAGCTGGAGCCAGCGCGGCAGCTGGGGCGCCCAGACTTGGCCGAACAGCTCGTTGTACTGGTCCCTGTATCGGCCTCAGCTCTTAGCATATACGGGTCTTAGCCTCGGCGGGCTCATGTATATCGTCATCGGCCGCTCGACGGCCTGATGGGCAAGCATCATGGTCCCTCGCTTTCCCTTACTTGATAGTCCAGGTCAGGGTATAGCGTTTGACGGTCTGGTAGCCGTCCTCGTCCTCCTCGAGGGCGTAAAGTTTCCCGTCGCAGACCTTTAACCCCCTGGGCCTCAGCGGCACGCGAGCGAGCAGGATTCCATCCCGGTCGAAGATATCGTGGACGAAAAGTCCATTCTCCGCTTTTTCGAAGGTCTCGACAAAGAGATGACCAGTGTCGCTCACGAAAAAACTCCGGAACGCCGCATGTTTTTTCGCGAACACGATATTAAGCTCCCCGAGCTCAGGTTTTTGAAACCCGCTTTTCTCTTGCTCGGTGACGGGTACCGGGTCGTAATCCTTCAAGATCCTCTGAAACAGCCTATGGGTTCCGGCCTCGAAAAATTGAATATCGTAGGTCTCCGAGTAGCCATAGACAAGATTGTCCGAGGGATCGACCGTCCAATAGGGGGTGGGCATGAACAATTCGAATTTCGATCGATCCGCTCCAGGCGTCTTGGCCAGGATTTGGAGGAGTTTCGCTTCGGGATTAAGAATCACCGCCCTGAATTCAGAACGAGATGTCCCGGTTTCAATAATCGTTTCCCCGGCGTAAATGTTGCCCTTTGAGTCCAAATAGGCAAAGCTGATTATCCGTTCCTCGAAGGGCAGGTCCCTGAGATATGTCCCGTCGGCTTTGAAGAAGGACAGACACCTTTTCCGGACATTCTGAACTGCGAGCTCACCGGTCGTCCTGACAATGGATAGAGATCCCATCCCATCGAATTCTCCCGGGCCTTGGCCTCGACGCCCGATCGTTCTCAGGTAACGGCCGCTTCTATCGAAGACCTTTACGTGGTATTCCATGCGGTCGCTGATATAAAAATTCCCGGCGTCGTCGACGACGAATTCCCCGATGCGGTTGAAGACATCCTGGCCCTGTGCGTTCGGTCCGCCAAGCGATAGTTCTTCCTTGAGTTCGAAGACGGGCGATTTGTAAAGCGGATCGCTAGGATTCCTGACGACAGTCACGCTGCCCTCCTTGACAACCTTCCCTTTCCACTTGATTTGGGCGGGGCCGGTCGCAGCCGCCATGAAGGCCAAGAGCAAGAGGCACCCGACTATGAGAAGCTCCCTCCTTTTTCTCATGCACGACCTCACACGATAAATTGCTGACGGCTTTTTGATGTTGACAGAAACCTTGCTTGATAAGGATTTGCTTTTTCGCGCTGCACGATATTCACTCGCATTATGCTCGGAGTCAGTAAAGCCCTTCGTGAGAAAAGAATATACCCGGCTGTTGATCGCTGTCAACGATGCGAAAGCGAACGTGAAGGAGGCCGTCCGGCCGAATCATCGTTACGAACGACCGAGAAATCCAAGGCCGACCGGCCCGGCTCCTCCCCCCAGCTGAAGAACAGGAAGTTCCCGTCCGTATCCGTCAACATCTCGCTGTAATACGGCAGCATCCGGTCGAACATCGCGGAAAGATCGGTCTGTCCCAGCTCGATGATTTCGTTCCGGATGGCCGAGGGCATTTGGCTATCCGTCCGGATCGCGGCGATCTAGGCTTTCTTGAATCGGTCGATATAATCCGGAGTCGCCGGCCGGGCTTGGTTTTTCAGGGCAAACGACCGCAACGGCTTTCCTTCGAGATCATAAATCTCGACATTCGGCGAGTTCGAGACGCCCACGGCCAGGTTCCCGTCGGCGCTCCGGGCAATGATGACGCCCCCGCGCAGATCGATCCCGAACGAGAAGGAGCCCCCCGCTTTCATCATAATGAAATCGGACGGTATCTTCCGGCTGAGAACCACCCGCTCATTTCCGTCCTCGATATCCTTGAGGACCACCCGGGTCGTCCTGGGCACCGACTGCAGACCGGTGTTCCTCCGCGCCGGGCCTCTCTCCTCGAACTGATAGCTGAGATAGGCGATTTTAGTTCCGGTCAAGGCGACCACGTCGTACACGGGACGCTGTGTTTTTAGAAGCTTGTAAAACCGGCCGTTTAAATCGAACAGGCTGATCCATGCCCATAAAATCCGTCTCATCAGAAATGCTCCTGATTATCGATTTTTAAACCGGACGATTCAGCATCCATGCCAATAATACGGTCCGAGCGAGAAAAAGTTGCGACTGGAAGCTTTTTCGGCGGGGAAATCATAAGGAGGAGAGGATGAAACGAGCAAGAAATTCAAAACCTCCTACAGGGTCTAAGAAATTGCTTCCTCACTCTGCACGACTTTCGCTCCCCTTAGGCTCGGAATCGATACTCCCCATCACTAAAAAATGCAATCCCGGCCGTAGATCGATGTCAAGAACATGAGCTCGTTATTCCGCTCTCGTGAATAAACGACGCGAAGGAACCGCCCATATTGACGGCTCAGCGATTCTCATGATTTCATCACCCCGATAAACGACGATCCCGCCGGCCCAGGCCCGGCCCAGAGACTCCGCCACGGCCTTCATGGCCTTGATGTCTTTAGGCACAACCGTCCGGCGCCCCTTGACTTCCAATCCCAGATATCTCCCTCCCTCGAGGCCGATAAGTAAATCTAGCTCCAAACCCGTCCGGGTTCGATAAAAATAGACCTCGACGCTCCTCTGGGCGGTCCGGATCCACTTATGAATCTCCGAGACGACAAAGGTCTCATAGACTTCTCCGCCGCTTTCCTCGCGGCGCCCGCTCAAACGGCGGAGGATTCCGAGGTCCAGCCAGTAAAGCTTGGGTGTTTTGACGACCGAGCTGGTCAAGTTCCGATAATAGGGCTGGAGAAGAATCACCTGGTAGGACAGCCGGAGATATTCCAGGTATCGGCGGGCGGTGTCCGTGCTTATTGAAGCATCTCTGGCCAGCTCCGAATAGTTAATCAACCGCCCGGACCGAAGGGAGGAGAGCCTTTGAAACTTGGTGAAAGGATTTAAATCGTCGAGCCGGGCCAAGTCGGACAGGTCTCTTTCGAGATAGGTGTACTCGTAATCCTTGAGCCACTTCCAGCGCTCTTCCTCGTCGTCAATCCCCAGGAGAGCGGGCATTCCGCCCCAGGTGAGAAGGTGCTTTTCCGCCCGGACGGCCGCATCTTCCTTCTCCGCGATCAAAGCCGGCGCGATGCTCTTGAGGACATCATCCAGGGACCGGCTCCCGAGAATATAATCGAGCAAAGGGACGGCCCAATCGGGCCGCCCGGCATGCGTATCGAACTCGGACATGAGGAGAGGCCAGAGCTCGTAAAGAGCGACTCGACCGGCCAGCGACTCGCGGACTTTTTTCAGAAGAAGGATCTGGCTCGAGCCGAGCATGACCGTGAAGCTGATCGTCCCCATATCGAACGCATATTTTACCCTCTCGAAGACGGATGGCTCTTTCTGGGCTTCATCGATGACGGCATTCCGGACTGTCGCCGCCCAAGACGGAGTCGAGATATTCCGAAGGAGCTCGCGGTTTTCCGGGGCGTCCAGGTTGATATAATTCAGCTCTGAATATTTTGACTTGGCCAGGGTGGTCTTGCCGGTTTGGCGGGCTCCCGTCAAGACAATAAGGCTTCGCTTGGAAGATTCGGGAAGAAACCGCGATAGGTACCTGTATCTAATTAAATTATCGCTCATGATCGTTAAATATACAGCAATATTAACGATTAGTCAAGCTAATCTTAAGAATTTCTCCAAAAAACATTTTGTCAAGGCGTCGATCCGAGTTGGCTTGGATGGACCGTCCTGCGCGTTGAAGGCCTAACGAGGATAAAGACAATGGCTTCTGCGCCAAAAAAAATCCCCCTCTCTCCTCCTTATTTTATAAGAAGGAAAAGAGGGGGATTTACTTATCGCTCCTCTTCAAATGCTCGGATTACTCGAGCCAGACCTTGACGATCTCGTTCTCTTCGTAG
>Ga0315274_10002372_pt1 | contig 28527 bp, 15 predicted proteins | sample YL17G02_20_MG_FD_203700 | JGI IMG/M metagenome (GOLD analysis project Ga0315274, IMG submission 203700) | Sediment microbial communities from Yellowstone Lake, YNP, Wyoming, USA - YL17G02_20 | ecosystem: Environmental > Aquatic > Freshwater > Lake > Sediment | place: USA: Wyoming | collected...
ATGGGCTTCCCCAAGTGGACGGTGGGTGTTCAAGAGATGTCCATGATCGGCCCGATGGTTCGACAGGACCTCCTCTACCCCGGCAAGCGCCAGGCGAGGCGCGAGGCTGCGAACGCCGAGGCCACAACCCGGGGCATGGAGCTCGAGCAGCTCCAGCGCGAGGTCGCTGCCCAGGTCCGCACCCTGTACGCGCGGGTCTACGCCCTCGACAACGAGCGCGGGACCCTCGTCGCGGCGCGCGAGCTGCTCGAGCTTCTCGCCGCAACTGCAGGCGCACGTTACGCAGCAGGCGAGTCCGAGCAGGAGGCGGTGATCAAGGCGCAGCTCCAGGTGTCCCGTGTCGGCGAGCGGCTCGACGACCTGGCGGCGGAGCGGCAAGCGCTCGTCTCGGCGCTCAACCGCCTCCTGGATCGGGCGGGTGACGCTGCGCTGGGCGAGGTCGAGGCGCTTCCACCGGTGCCGGAGGCGCCACACCCGTGGGCGGAGCTTGCCGAGGCGAACGCCCCCGCCGTCGCGGCGAAGGACGCTGCCGTGCGGGCCGCCGAGCGGCGGCTCGAGGCCGCCCGGCTCGAGCTCAAGCCGAACCTGATGGCCGGTGCGGGTGTCGGCCTGCGCGGTCAGTTCGATCCTGCGGTCACGCTGAGCTTCGGGGTCGAGTGGCCGATGTGGAGGAAGGAAAAGCAGGGGCCGATGGTGCGAGCCGCCGAGCAGGACCTGGTGGCGGCGAGCGAGGAGCTGCGCGACGCGAAGGCCGCCGCGCGCGCCGAAGCCGCGAAGCTCGCGGCGGAGTTGCGGCGGGCCGAAAGCCAGATCGTGCGCTACCGGCAGGCGATCGTTCCCCAGAGCAGCGCAGCGGTCGATGCCGCAAGGTCTTCGTACCTCGCCGGGCGGGGCGACTTCTCGACCGTCATCGAGGACTTCAGGGAATGGCTGAATGCCCGGACACAACTGGCCGCGCGTGAGGCGGAGCGCTTCATCGCGTGGTCCGAGCTTCAATCGCTCGTGGCCCCGGCAACGGAGAGCTGATCATGAAAAACACACGTCGCACACGTAGTCTGACCCTCGCCGTGGTCGTTGTCCTCGCGGTGATTACCCTCCTGGCGGGTTGTGGGAAGAGCGTTCCCCAGGACGTCAGGTACCAGTGTCCCATGCACCCGACGTACGTTTCGGACCGGCCGGGCGACTGCCCGATATGCGGCATGCGCCTGGTTCCCATCGAGACGAGGACGGCCCCCACGGAGGTGCCGGCCTACGTCTGCCCGATGCACCCGCAGGTGACCTCTGACAAGCCCGGGCGTTGCCCCGAGTGCGGCATGAGCCTCGTGCCCGTCGCGCAGGGCGAGCCGGCGGCCGCCGCCGGGACGGGGCCCACCCCGCCGCCAGGTGGGCGAAGGCTCCTCTTCTACCGCAACCCGATGAACCCGAAGATCACCTCGCCGGTGTCGATGAAGGACGAGATGGGGATGGACTACGTCCCGGTGTACGCCGACGAAACCGCGGGCGAGGGCCCCGCGGTACCCGGCCTTGCCGCGGTTCAGCTGAGCACTGACGGGCTGCGCCTTGCCGGGATCCAGACCGAGCCCGCGATACGTGAGCGGGTCACCCGCACCATTCGAGCGGTCGGCAGGATCGTACCGGACGAAACCCGCATCCACCACTTCCACACCAGAGTCACCGGTTGGGTCGAGAAGCTGTACGTCAACTTCACGGGCCAGTTCGTGCGCTACGGGCAGCCCATCCTGTCCATCTACTCGCCCGAACTACTCGCCAGCCAGGAGGAGTTCCTGCGCGCCAAGAACGCGGCGGCTCGCTTCGACACGTCCCAGTTTCCCGAGGTTCGCAAAGGCGGCCAGGAGCTGGTGGATTCGGCTCGTCGACGTCTGCGGCTCCTGGACGTGCCGCCGGGTTTCATCGAAGAGCTGGAGCGTACCGGGAAGCCGCAACGAGACGTGACACTCCTGGCGCACGCCTCCGGGTATGTCACCTCGAAGGGGATCTTCGAGGGGCAGCAGGTCGATCCGAGCATGATGGATCTTTTCACCATTACCGACTTGTCGCAGGTCTGGATCGAGGGGGACTTCTACGAATACGAGGCCCGCTCCCTGCGTCTCGGGGAACGTGCAACGCTCACGTTGCCCTACGAGTCCGGTGTGCAACGCATGGGCCGCGTGGCTTTCGTATCCCCCACGCTCAACCCGGAGAGCCGGACGCTGCGCGTGCGGTTTGATGTGGCGAACCCCGACCTGACCCTCAAACCCGGAATGTTCGCAAACGTCGAGCTGTCGGTGGACGGCCGGGAAGGGATCGTGATCCCCGACTCCGCGATCATCGACACCGGCCAGCGGCAAGTGGTGTTCGTGAGCCAGGGTGGCGGAAGGTTCGTCCCACGCCTGGTCACGTTGGGCGTCCGCGGCGGCGGCAAGATCGAGGTCGTGTCCGGCGTGGCGGCGGGCGAGCAGGTCGTAGTGCGGGCCAACTTCCTGATCGACTCGGAGTCGCAGCTTCGCGCCGCGGTGGCGAACGTCGGTGGCGCAGCCAAACCCACGGGAGGCCCGGAATGATCAAGAGGATCATCGAGTTCTCCGCCAACAACCGGCTGCTGGTTTTGCTCGGCGTGGCGGCGCTCTGCGTGCTGGCGGGATACACGCTCAAGCAGATCCGGCTGGACGCGCTGCCCGACCTCTCCGACACGCAGGTGATCATCTACTCCAGGTGGGACCGCTCGCCCGACATCATCGAGGACCAAGTCACCTACCCGATCATCTCTGCGCTGCTCGGAGCACCAAGGATCAAGGCGATCCGTGGCTTCTCGGACTTCGGCTTCTCGTACGTCTACGTGATCTTCCAGGACGGGACCGACATCTACTGGGCGCGCTCTCGCGTGCTCGAGTACCTGTCCAAGATCCAGGCCCGACTCCCCGACGGAGTACAGACCGAGCTCGGGCCCGACGCCACCGGTGTAGGCTGGGTCTTCCAGTACGCGCTCGTCGACCGTTCCGGAACCCACTCCCTCGACCAGCTCCGGTCCTACCAGGACTGGACGTTGCGGTACGCGATCCAGTCGGTGCCGGGAGTGGCCGAGGTGGCCTCGATCGGGGGTTTCGTCAAGCAGTACCAGGTCACGGTGGACCCCAATCGTCTGGCCGCGTACAACCTTCCCCTGGACGTCGTCATCGATGCGATCCGCAAGTCCAACAACGAGGTGGGCGGGCGCCTTCTGGAGTTCGCGGGCACCGAGTACATGGTGCGGGGGCGGGGCTATGCGCGCTCCCTCCAGGACTTCGAGCAGATCGTGGTGAAGGTCGGAGACGGCGGCGTACCCGTACTGCTGAGGGACGTCGCGCGCGTCGAGCTCGGCCCCGAGATCCGGCGGGGCATTTCGGACCTGGACGGCCTCGGCGACCACGTGGGCGGCATCGTGGTGATGCGCCAGGGGGAGAACGCTCTCAACGTCATCAGGCTCGTCAAGGACAAGCTCAAGGACCTCGAACCATCCCTGCCCAAGGGCGTGGAGATCATCACCACGTACGACCGTTCCGATCTGATCACGCGGGCCATCCACACCCTGACGCACGAGCTCACCATCGAGATGATCATCGTCGCCCTCGTGATCCTCCTGTTCCTCTGGCACATCCCGTCGGCAGTGGTGCCCATTCTCACCATCCCGATCTCGGTGCTGCTCTCGTTCATCCCCCTCTACTACATGGGCGTCACGGTCAACATCATGTCGCTGGCGGGCATCGCGATCTCGATAGGCGTGCTGGTCGACGGCGCCATCGTTGAGGTGGAGAACGCCTACAACAAGCTCTACCACTGGCAAGCCGGGGGCCGGAAGGGCGACTTTCACCTCGTGCGCCTGGAAGCGCTCCAGGAGGTCGGGCCGACCGTGTTCTTCTCGCTGCTTGTGATCGCGGTGGCGTTTCTTCCGGTCTTTGCCCTCGTCGACCAGGAGGGTCGCCTGTTCAAGCCCCTCGCCTACTCCAAGAACCTCGCCATGGCCATCGCGTCGCTGCTCGCCATCACCCTCGACCCGGCGATGCGCATGCTCTTCACCCGCATGGATCCCTTCACGTTCAAGCCGCGCTTCATGGCGTGGCTTGCGACCAGGACACTGGTCGGCACCTACCACCCCGAGGAGAAGCACCCGATCAGCCGTGTGCTGTTCAAGGTCTACGAGCCGACGTGCCGGTTGGTGCTGCGTTACCCCAAGACCGTTATCGCCACCGCGATCGCGCTGGTGGCCGTGAGCGTGCCCTTCTACTTCAAGCTCGGCTCGGAGTTCATGCCGCCCCTGAACGAGGGCACGATCCTGTACATGCCGACGACTTTGCCCGGCATGTCCGTGCAGCAGGCGCGCGAATTGCTGGAGACCCAGGACCGCGTGCTCAAGTCGTTTCCCGAGGTCGAGCGCGTGTTCGGCAAGGCGGGGCGCGCAGAGACCTCCACCGACCCGGCTCCGTTCTCGATGATGGAGACCACGGTCGTGCTGAAGCCCGAGGAACAGTGGGAGGCCAAGCAACGGTGGTACTCGTCGTGGGGCCCGGACTGGCTCAAGCGGCTGCTGCGACCCATTTGGCCCGACCACATCTCGTGGGAAGAGCTGGTGGACAAGATGGACCGTGCCCTGCAGATTCCCGGCGTCACCAACGCGTGGACGATGCCGATCAAGGCGCGCATCGACATGCTCTCCACGGGCGTCCGCACCCCGATCGGCGTCAAGATTTTCGGCGCCAACCTCAAGGAGATGGAGCGCATCGGCGAGCAGCTCGAGGGGATCCTGCGCGCAATCCCCGGGACCAGGAGCGTCTTCGCCGAGCGCGTGACCGGCGGCTACTTCGTTGACATCGTGCCGCGCCGCGACCAGCTCGCGCGCTACGGGCTCACGATCTCACAGATGCAGGACGTGATCATGAGCGCAATTGGCGGCGAGAACGTCACAACCACGATCGAGGGGCGCGAGCGCTACCCTGTCAACGTCCGCTACCCCCGCGAGCTGCGGGACAACCTCGACCGACTCGGCCGCGTCCTGGTTCCCACGCCGGGTGGCGCCCAGGTCCCTCTCGCTCAGCTCTCCGACATCCAGCTCGTGCAGGGGCCAGCGATGCTGCGCGACGAGAACGGCTTCCTCGCAGGCTATGTGTACGTCGACATCACGGGGCGCGATATCGGCAGCTACGTCGAGGAAGCCAAGAAGATCGTCCGGGACAAGGTCCAGCTCCAGCCCGGCTACGTCCTCCAGTGGAGCGGCCAGTACGAGAACATGCTGCGGGTGCGTGAGCGCCTCAAGGTCGTCGTTCCGATCACGCTCGTGCTGATCTTCGTGCTTCTCTACGCGAACACCAGGTCCGCTTTCAAGGCAGGCGTGGTAATGCTCGCGGTCCCCTTCTCGGCCATCGGCGCCATCTGGCTATTCCACTTCCTGCACTACAACGTCTCGATTGCGGCCTGGGTCGGGATGATCGCTCTACTCGGTCTCGACGCCGAGACCGGAGTGTTCATGCTGCTGTTCCTCGACCTGTCGTGGGAGGACTACAAGCGACGCGGGCTGCTCAACACCGGGGCCGACGCCGACGAGGCGATCGTGCACGGCGCCGTCAAGCGCGTCCGGCCCAAGATGATGACCGTCGCGGCCGCCTTCATGGGCCTGCTGCCGATCATGTGGTCGACGTCGGCCGGCGCCGACGTCATGAAGCGCATCGCGGCGCCGATGATCGGGGGTCTGGTGACATCGTTCCTGCTGGAGCTGCTCGTCTACCCCGCGATCTACAAGCTCTGGAAGGGGGCCGCGCTACGCCAGCAAAACGGCGTTCGGGTTCAGTGAGGACCCGGTGTGGGCACGCGTTGAAGCACCGCTCTGAAAGCAGGGTCGCCCCGCAATCGATCCCACTTGGGATCGAGGCGGAGCCAGGCCACCGAAATGGGGCTTGGGATCGAGAGCAGGTGCTCAACGGTCACGACCGCTCTGTCAGCCGCTCCCGCACGCGCGAGGATTTGCGCCTGTCCGAGGAGACAGTCGGCGCCGTCGTAGGCGTCGGCCGAGAGTTGGCAGAGCTCCACCGTCTGGTCGACCGCGCGGATCGCCTCGGCGTGATGGTCGAGCAGTGCGTTCGCGTACCCGAGCTCGAGCCAAGCCTCGGCAGGGTTCCAGCTCGCCTCCCTCTCCAGGGTCGGGAGCGCCGCTCCGCAAGACCTGGCCACGCCCTCCCGGTCACCGGCGGCATCCAGGTAGACGCACTCGAACAGCTCCTTGGCCGCAAACCGGAATGAGCCCAGGGGCACGTCGCTTGCGACCCGCGAAAGGGTTTCCCGCGCGCCGCGGAAATCCCGGTTGAGGTACTTGACGTACGAGTGGCCGAAAACGATGCCGGGGTGGTCGGGAAGCGGCGCCTCCAGGATCACCCGTTCGGCGCGATCTGTCCTCCCATCCCAGCGTAGGTAGTTCCAGAACCTCTGCAGGTAACCATCGATGCGATCGGGCGAGAGGTTGATCGCCCGCTGGAACGCGCGGTCAGCTTCACCGTACGACCGCAGTCGGGACAGGGTGTCGCCGAGGGAAAGCAGGGCCGCGTAGTTGCTGGGATCGAGGTCCACCACCCGCTCCATCTCGGCACGTGCCTCTTCCCACTTCCCTTGCCTTCGGTGCACGTCGGCGATGAGCGTGAAGAGCCCGCTATCGTTGGGAAGATCTCGAGCCGCGATGCTGTACTCCACGAGCGCACGCCAATAGTCGCGCCGCCCCAGGTGGTGCAGGAACCCGAGGGCCAGGTGCGCCTCGGGCAGGTTCGGCTGAAGGGCGAGCGCACGCCCAGCCGCTTCTTCGGCGCTGGCCAAGCGGTCCGATGTGGGGTTGAAGCCGAAATGGTAGATGCGCGAGTGAGCTACCGACAGCTCGGCGTAGGCCAGGGCGAAGCCGGGATCGAGCGTCACGGCACGTTCGAACATTGCAACCGCCAGACCCAGTTGCTCCCGGCTCTCGAGGTCGCGGTAGCGAATCCCGCAGAGGTACGCCTGGTATGCATCCGGGTCGCTGGTGGGTCTTGCCGCGAGGCGGCGCTGCTCCGGACCCCGGACGCTCACGCCGAGCTCATGGACGACGCGGCTCGCAACGGTGGCGCCGACCTCCACCACGTTGGCGACCCTCGCGAGGTAGCTCTCGCCCCACAAGAGCGTGTCATCGGTCGCACGGATGAGCTGGGTGTTGACACGCAGTCGAGCGCCGTCAGGCCCTTCGGATTCCCAGCGGACCGTCCCCTCGAGGATGTAGCTCACGCCGAGCTCGTCGGCAATCTGCCGGGCGGACTTGGGCGACCTGGCAGCGTACGCCGCGCTGGTGCGCGAGATCACCCCTACAGCGTGCGCAGCGGCCAGGCGCGTCGTGATGTCGTCCGTGATGCCGAGCGCCAGGTAGTCGAGCGCGGCCGGCCCGAGGTTCTGAAACGGGAGCACGACGATCCGCCCGGCAGCGCCTGAGGACGGCCTTGCGCGCGACGCCGCGATCCACCTGAGCAGCACCCAGCCTGCGGCTGCCGAGGCGACCACCGCAACCGAAACGAGCACCACAGTGAGGGTCTTGCGCCCTTTCGAGGCCGGCGTCGGCGCCGGCACGTTCACCGGGGCTGCGGCTGACAGCTCCGCCTCGCCCGCCGGGGTGACCGGGGCAATCACCCGGTATCCGCGGGTGGGTATGGTCTCGATGTACCGTGGGCTGCGAACGTCGTCGCCAAGCGTCTGGCGGATCACGGCAACGGCATGGGTGAGCGTCCCTTCCGAGACGAACTCCTTCGCCCAGACCGCGTCGAGGATCTCCTCCTTCGAAACCACCTTGCCCCCGTGCTCGGAGAGGCAGACCAGCAGGTCCATGAATCGAGGCTGCAATGCCGCCGTCACCTCGCCGCGCGAAATCCGGTTGAGGCTCGGTTGCACGAGCCAGTCGCCGAGTCGGAAGGCCTCGCCTGAGGTCATGCCACTGTGTGCCCCGTGTCCGTGGCCGGATTATAGCAAGTCCTTTGCTCGCCTGGGATTGTCCACTGGACCCGGGCGGGTAGCGCGGGCCTGGGTACGGAGAAACCCCGGCTGAACCCCGGGTGGGCACCGGGAAACGCTCAGGACTTCTCCGCCCCCCGGGCCGAACGTGTGAGCCAAAGGAGCTGCCATGAACCAGGCCGGGTCTCGTGTGGGAGTGAGGCGCTGGAGTGGAGTATGGGTCGACCGGGCTGTCGCCTCCGGCCAGGCCTGCCCGCCCTTCACGCCCCTGTCCTCGTCCACCCCGGCGTTCGACGCCAACCCGACGCGCCGCCCGCCCAACTGATCGCGGAGGGCTCGTCACGAAAGCAGCAGGAAGAGAAAGGGAGGAAGCGATGAACGGAACCAACAAGTCAACTCGCAACTGGATCATCGCGGGAGCCATCGCAGTCATCGCGATTGTCGCGGTGCTCGGGCTCTTCTACCCGCGCCCCCAGGGAGGCCAGGTCGCCGGCACCATCGGCGGCGTCCAGAAGGCCGAGCGGTACCGGTCGGAGCAGATCACCGACAAGGACGTGCTCCTCAACCACCCCGAGGTTCAGGCGCTCCTGCAGAATGACCAGATACAAAAGCTCATAAACAGCGCGGAGTTCCAGAAGGTCCTTGCGAATGCGGAGTTCCAGAAGGTCCTTGCGAACGCGGAGTTCCAGAAAGTGATCGCGAACGCGGAGTTCCAGAAGGTCCTCGCGAACGCGGAGTTCCAGAAGGTCCTCGCGAACGCGGAGTTCCAGAAGGTCCTCGCGAACGCGGAGTTCCAGAAGGTCCTCGCGAATGCGGAGTTCCAGAAGGTCATCGCGAATGCGGAGTTCCAGAAGGTCCTTGCGAACGCGGAGTTCCAGAAGGTCATCGCGAACGCGGAGTTCCAGAAGGTCCTCGCGAATGCGGAGTTCCAGAAGGTCCTCGCGAACGCGGAGTTCCAGAAGGTCATCGCGAACGCGGAGTTCCAGAAGGTCCTTGCGAACGCGGAGTTCCAGAAGGTCCTTGCGAACGCGGAGTTCCAGAAGGTCCTCGCGAACGCGGAGTTCCAGAAGGTCATCGCGAACGCGGAGTTCCAGAAGGTCCTTGCGAACGCGGAGTTCCAGAAGGTCCTCGCGAACGCGGAGTTCCAGAAAGTCATCGCGAACGCGGAGTTCCAGAAGGTCATCGCGAATGCGGAGTTCCAGAAGGTCCTCGCGAATGCGGAGTTCCAGAAGGTCCTCGCGAATGCGGAGTTCCAGAAGGTCCTTGCGAACGCGGAGTTCCAGAAGGTCCTCGCGAATGCGGAGTTCCAGAAGGTCCTCGCGAATGCGGAGTTCCAGAAGGTCCTCGCGAACGCGGAGTTCCAGAAGGTCCTCGCGAATGCGGAGTTCCAGAAGGTCCTCGCGAATGCGGAGTTCCAGAAGGTCCTTGCGAACGCGGAGTTCCAGAAGGTCCTTGCGAACGCGGAGTTCCAGAAGGTCCTCGCGAATGCGGAGTTCCAGAAGGTCCTCGCGAATGCGGAGTTCCAGAAGGTCCTTGCGAACGCGGAGTTCCAGAAGGTCATCGCGAACGCGGAGTTCCAGAAGGTCCTTGCGAACGCGGAGTTCCAGGCGGCTTGGAAAGACGGTGTCCTGCAACAGGCGCTGGCGAGCCAGGCGTTCTGTCGCGCGCTTCAGGCCCACGCGTTCGACCGCCAGGCAGTTACGAACTAGTAGCGAGAGCGGCGCATTGTTCCATCGGTCCGGGGTCGGGAGCGTCCAGCCCGGCCCCGGCCTTGCCTGTTTCCGCGCAAACGTCGCCAGCCCGTCCCCGCTGGCTGCTGGTGCCGTAAGAGTTTGCAGGTGTATACTTCCTACAACAAAGAGGGGGCACGACGGTCATGAAGACCCGCCTGACCGCAACACTGTTGCTGGGCCTAGCGGCGACGGCCTCCGCCCAGCTTAAATCGCTGGAAACGGAAAACTTCAACGTCGTCTACTCCCCCATCGAAGGCTACCTGGCGCCGCATATTGCTCGCTGTTTCGAAAACGCCATCCGGTTTGACCGGAAGCTATTCGACTGGACACCCTCGGAGAAGACCGTCCTCTTCCTCCACGATTTCGGAGACAACGGCAACGCCGGCGCGTTGGCCGTTCCGAACAACCGCGTCATCATTTGGATGGCACCATCTGACTATGTGTTTGAGGTCGTGCTGGCCAACGAGCGAATGAACTCGATGGCAAACCACGAGTTGATTCACGTCCTCACCCTTGACATGGCCGCGGCCCGGGACCGCACGTACCGGAAGATCTTCGGGGGCAAGGTCGACACGACCTCCGAGAACCCACTGTCGATGATCTATGCCTACTACACAGCGCCACGTGTCTATGCGCCGCGCTGGTACAAAGAGGGGATCGCCGTCTTCATGGAGACCTGGACGACGGGAGGGTTCGGGCGGACCATGAGTGCCTACGACGAGATGGTGTTCAGGACGAAGGTCGTGGACAACGCCGAGATCTACGACCTGGTTGGACTGGCGTCCGCCGCGACCAAGCTCGACTTTCAGGTGGGCGTCAACGCCTACCTCTACGGCACCAGGTTCGTGAGCTACCTCGCGCTCAGGCACGGCCCTGACAAGGTGATCCAGTGGTTTTCCCGGCGCGAGGACAGCAAGCCTGGGTATGCCGCAGAGTTTAGGGTCGTTTTCGGTGAATCGCTGCCAGCTGTCTGGTCCAGCTGGATCACCTGGGAGCACTTGTTCCAGCAGCAGAACCTCGCGCGCCTTCGGCAGAATCCGATCACGGCCTATCGAGCCCTGACCGACAGAGCGCTCGGCTCGGTCTCACGCGCGGTGATCGACCGCAGCACGAACACGGTCTACCTCGGGGTCCACTCACCAGGGCAGGTCTCGCACCTCGCCGCGCTCAATCTGAAGACCGGCGCGATGAGGAAGCTGTGCGAAGTGAAAGGACCGACCCTTTTCGCGGTGACCGCGCTGGCTTTCGACGCGAAGGGCCGGACGCTCTTCTACACGACCAACAACAACGACTGGCGCGACCTGCGCGGGGTCAACGTGGACACGGGTCGGACGAGAACGTATATCAAGACCGCTCGCGTCGGGAACCTCGCCTTCAATCTCGCCGACAAGTCCCTATGGGGCGTGCGCACGTACAACGGGATCTCGACGCTGGTGCGGATCCCCCCGCCGTACGACGAATGGAATCAGGTTCACTCATTCGATTACGGCACCGATCTCTACGATATCGACGTTTCTCCCGACGGAAAGAAACTGGTCGGGGCTCTCACGAAACCCAGCGGAAACCAGTCGCTGGTGATTTTCGACATTTCTGCCCTGCTCGCCGGCGACGCGAGCTTCGAGGTGCTCTCCGACTTCGAGAACTCCTCGCCGGCGAACTTCGTGTTCTCTCCGGACGGGCGGTTCCTCTACGGCTCCTCCTACTACTCCGGTGTCTCGAACCTCTACCGGGTGGATCTCCAGACGAGAGACGTCAAGGTGATCACGAATGCGGACACCGGGTACTTCCGTCCCGTGCCGCTATCCGGTGATGACGTGCTTGCGTTCCGTTACACCGGGAAAGGCTTTCTGCCCGTGACCATCCAAGCCCAAACGGTTGAAAAGGTCAACGCAATCACCTTCCTCGGCCAGAAGGTCGTCGAGGCTCACCCGATCGTGAAGGAGTGGAAGCTCCCCCCGCCCTCTTCGATCGACCTTGCCCCGATGATCCGGAGCGAGGCTCCCTACAGCCCGTTCGCGACCCTCAAGAAGCGCTCGCTCTACCCCATCGTCGAGGGCTACAAGACCTATGGCGCCATCGGCATGAGGCTGAACCTTGCCGACACCATCGGCTACGACAGACTCAACATGTCCGCGTCGTACACGCCGAACACGGATTTGCCCACCGACCAGAGGTTCCATTTCAAGGTGGCCTACACCTACCTGGGCTGGAAGCTGATCGGGACCTACAACTACGCGAACTTCTACGACCTCTTTGGACCCATGAAGGAGAGCTTCAAGGGTTACTCGCTCGGGATGGAGTACAAACGCTATCTGATCTACGATCAACCGAACCGCACGCTCGACTGGGCCTTCGACGTAGCCGGCTTCGGCGGCCTCGACACGCTGCCCGGCTACCAGAACGTCCCCGTCACAGCGACGAGGCTCGGCACGGCGCACCTCAGCCTCGGCTACAAGAACGTCCGCAGCTCGCTGGGCTCGGTGGAGCCCGAGAAGGGCCTGGAGTGGAGGGCCACGGCCTCAGAGTATTACGCGGTGAGCGAGAGCTTCCCCAAGCTCCGGCTCGACCTGAACCTCGGGTTGCCCCTCCCGATTTCCCACAGTTCGGTGTGGCTGTACGCCTCCGGCGGCGTCTCCGGCGGAAACTCGGCGGAGCCTTACGGCAACTTCTACTTCGGCGGCTTCGGCAACAACTATGTGGACGACAAGGAATACCGCAGGTACCACGAGCCGGGCAGCTTCCCCGGCGTGAAGATCGACGAGATCTCCGGCCACAACTACGCCAAGGCGCTGCTGGAGCTCGACCTGCCGCCCGTCGTCTTCAAGCACGTCGGCACGCCGTCGCTGTTCGCCAACTGGGCCAGCCTCGCGCTCTTCGCAGGAGGGATCGTCACCAACCCGGCCGACGCGAACCTCCGTCAGAGCTACTACGACGCCGGCGCGCAGCTCGACATCCGTCTCGTCGGGATGTCCCTCCACCAGTTCACGATCTCGTTCGGCTACGCCTCCGCCTTCCAGGGCGGGCACAAGATCTCCGACGAGTTCATGGCTTCGTTCAAGATTCCGTTTTACGAGTGATGCCGGGCGCTCAGCTGCGCACGCCGAACGTCACGACGTTGCGGTGGCCGTCCCGCCTGTAACTCAACGCATCCACCATGCGCCGCATCAGCAGCAGACCGAGGCCACCCGGTGAGCGCTCGCTCAGGGGCATCGAGACGTCGGGCTCCGCGGCAGCCGTCGGATCGAACGGGTTCCCCTCGTCGCTCAGCTCGACGACCAGCGTCGGTCCGTCGCGCCGCACCGCGACCCAGAGAGAGCCGTTCCCTCCGCGATACGCGTACCTGCAGACGTTGGTGGCCCACTCTTCGACCGCGAGGTCGAGGCGGGCCACCCTCTCCGCCGGGACATTCATCTCCGCCGCGAGACCGGTCACATATGACCCGATCTCCTGGATGTTGTCGGGCGTCGCGGGAAAGGTGCGCCTCGCGACCCCTGCAGCCGGCCTACGAGGCTGTGATGGCACTTTCAACGTCGGGAAAGATGGACAGGACCGTCTCAAAGCCCGAGATGGCGAAGACTTCTTTGACGAGCCCCTTCAGGCCGGCGACCACGAACCGAGCGTTTCGCTCCTGCGCGCGCTTGGCGGCCCCCAGGATGCTGCTCAGGCCGGCGCTCGAGACGTAGTCGAGGCCCGAGAGATCGAGCACGACGTTGCCCCTCCCCGCGTCGATCCACGCCGCACACCGCTCGGTGAAGCGCCCGACCGTCACGCTGTCCAGTCGCCCTTTGAGGGCCAGGACCGACCACCCCTGGTCGTCCCGTTCGCTCAGCTCCAGCAGCCGCTCTGCTCGCGTCGCCATTGACCGTCCTGCCTCCTCCCGCTCCTGCGGATCGAACGTGGCCATTATTCCTGCTCCTGGTCGGTCTGACAAGGCCGATCGGTCTCAGCCCGAGGCGCTCTCTTTGAGCATCCGGCGCCCCCACAGGTCGCGGGGGCTCCAGTGCAGGAACGGGGCCAGCGCCAGCTTGCCGGTCGGGCCGATGCTCCTCTCGAGGAAGGTGAGCTCGTGCAGCAGGTCGGCGATCGCCGGGTCCGGGGCCGGGGTGAAACCGGCTTCCTTCATCAGAAGGCGCCCCTTTGCCTTGATCTTCAGCTCCACCGACATCTGGAGGTAGCACAGCATGTCGCCCAGCACCTCGCCGGGAAACCGGTCGCGCAGCGTGCGCACGTATTGGCCCACCCGAGTGTCTTTCACCTCGCCCGACCGCAGCATGTCCAGGAGATCCACGTCGGAGCCGAGCCCCACCTCGAGCCAGTCGCGCAGCAAACGCTCACTGCGGGCGAACACGGCAAAGATGAGGAGGGGAAACGTCGAAACCAGCGCCAGCGTGAAGACGACCGGCGAAAGATAGAAGCTGTTGAAGAGAACGTGGCTAGCAACCGCAATGCCGAGCCCGGGCAGAAACACAAAGGGTCTCTCGCTGCCCTTCAGCTCGGCGAGCAGCTTCGAGACGATCCCCATGATGGCGGTCGCGCCGCCGTGCAACAGCGCGGTGCCGAACCCTCGCACGCCCCACAGGAGGAGGTTGGCATCGCTGACGGCCGACAGGTAGTGGACGTTCTCGACAGTTGCAAACCCGGCCCCGGTAGCGAAGCCGAGAATGGCGGAGTCAACCATGAATCCGATTCGCCGTGTCCTGATGAGGTAAACGATCACCAACCCCTTGGCCGCCTCTTCCAGGGGCGGGGCGATGAACCTCATGTAGGTCGTCGAATCGCAGAGCCCTGAGCCGATCACCCAGCGGGCCAGCAGCAGGCAGCCGACCGCGATCACGGCTCCCGTCGCGATCGCTCTTGCCACGGCTCCAGGCCGAACCAGCTTGAAAGAGTCGAGCGCGAAGAGCGCAAGAAGGAAGAGGAACACCGGCACGAGGCTGAGGACGACCCTGACCAGTTCGCTCATCTAGCGGGAGTCTACCCTGGCATGCGAGGTGATCGGAACCAGGGCTCCGGGAGCGGGCCGTCATTCCCACCCACCCGGATCCCTCGCCCCATCCTGCCCTACAGGAAGGGACTCGGGATGACAGGCGCGTCCGGCTCGCCCCGCGCGTGCCTGCCGGCTGAGGGCGCCTGCGCCAGCAGAACGCTCAGCCGGGGTTGCCTGAAGCATCTGGAGGGCCTATGCTGAGATTCGAGAATCAGGTTCAATTTTGTCGTTGAGTGTGTTCGGTTTGGCGGCCAGGCCGAGAGGCCCAACAGCGTCAACGGGAGGAAGCCATGAGTCTTCCCCGTCGCGTCCAGGCTGTGGCAGTCGTGCTGCTGCTCGCCGGCGTCGTGGCAGGCCAGCAGATCCCCACCGGCACACTCACCGGCCACGTGACGGACGGCACGGCCCCGTTACCGGGCGTCACCGTCACCGTGACCTCCCCGAACCAGCAGGGGGCACGGGTTGCCTACAGCACGGTCAACGGCGCGTACATCCTCCTCCAGTTGCCGCCGGGTCCCTACGTCGTCAGGTTCGAGCTCGATGGTTTCCAGACAATTGAGACCACGGTCAAGATCTCGGGCGACCTGACCTCGAGCGTGGATGCCGTGATGCCTCGGGTCACCACGGTGGCCGAGGAGGTCACGGTGACCGGCCGCTACGACACGATCTCGACGACGTCCACGGGCGCCACGGCCTACGAGTCAAAGCTGATCCAGGTCCTGCCGGTCAGCCGCGACGTGTCCGGCTACGTGGCCCTCACGCCCGGCACAGTGCAGCTCTCGGGTGCCCCGTGGTACCAGACGCAGATCGCGGGCGGGTCCACGTCCGAAAACCTCAACCTGATCAACGGCGCGACGGCGAGCGACAACTACAACGGTTACCTCCTTCCGCTCTTTATCGAGGACGCGATCCAGGAGACGACGACCTCGGTGTTTGGCGTCTCCGCGGAATACGGCCGGTTCACCGGGGGCGTGGTGAGCGCCCTGACCAAGTCGGGCGGGAACGAGTTCCACGGCTCGCTCCGCCTCAACCTCACCAACCCGAAGTGGACGGCGCCGACGCCTCTTACCATCGAGCGCACCGATCAGACTGACACACTCTGGGAAGCGACGCTTGGCGGCTTCATCCTCAAGGACAAACTGTGGTTCTTCCTGGGCGGGCGGACCGCCACAGCGACGACGTCGCTGCAGACGTCCCTGCCGGTGAGCATTCCGTACGACGAGTCCGTCCGCCAGGATCGCTACGAGGGGAAGCTGACGCTCGCGCTCTCCCCGAACCACCGCCTCATCGGCTCGTACCTCGACGTCGAGGAGACCCGCGAGAACTGGAGCCAAGGTTCGACCTACGACCTGGACAGCCTCTTCACGATGACGGCACCCGAGAGCATCACGGTGCTCAACTACTCCGGCGTGCTCTCCAACACCCTGTCCCTCGAGGCCCAGTACTCGGCCAGAAAGAAGACGTACAAGGGCTTCGGCTCCCACTACACCGACATCGAGCAAGGCACGCCCGTCTTCGACATGTTCAACAATTGGGTTTTGTACAACTCGCCGATGCTCTGTGCGGTGTGCCCCGACCCCAACGACGAGCGGGACAACAGCGACGCGTTCGCCAAGGCGTCGGTGTTCCTCTCCACGGAGAGGGCCGGCTCGCACGACCTGCGCTTCGGCGCGGACTCCTTCGACGACATGTGGAAGTACAACGACTGGGACAGTGGGAGCGGCTACAAACTCTACGCCGGCGCGGTCGACATCGTCGGCACCGGGACGGGCGCCAAGTACTACCCGGTCATCCTCCCCGGTGATTCCTTCATCGAGTACACCCCTCTCTTGGAGATGAGCAAGGGGACCCATTTCAAGACCAACTCGGCGTTCGTCAACGACGTCTGGCGCCTCGCCAACGCCTTCAGCTTCAACATCGGCGTGCGCTACGACAAGAACGACGGCACCGACGCCTCGGGCACCAAGGTGGTGAGCGACTCCAAGTGGAGCCCGCGCCTGTCGGCCACCTGGGACCCCAAGGGCGACGGCGCCACCCAGGTCACCCTCGGCTACGGCGAGTACGTGGCCGCGATCACGAACCCCGTGGCCAACAGTCAGGCCATTGGTGGGCAAGCGGCCTATATTGATCTCATCTACGACGGCCCGCCGATCAACGCGGAGGGTCCCCAGGTCGAGACGCACGAGGCGTTGCGGCAGGTGTTCGCCTGGCTCGACAGCATCGGCGGCCCGATGGCGAACCCGCAGCTTTGGCTCTGGGTCTATGCTCCCTTTCAGACCTTCATCGGCGACAACCTCAAATCCCCGAGCACCGCTGAGTGGACGGCCGGCGTCTCCCAGCGCCTCGGCACCCGCGGCCTCATCCGCCTCGACTACGTCAACAAGGTGTGGAGCGACTTCTATTCGTACCGCACCGACCTGACCACCGGCACGAGCCAGGGCCCGTACGGCAACCTCTATGACAGGACAATCGTCGAGAACGACAACACGTTCACAGAACGCAAGTACTGGGGGTTGCTGCTGCAGGGGAACTACCGCTTCGGCGAGCGCCTGCTCCTCGGCGGCAACTACACCTACTCCAAGCTCTACGGGACGGATTGTGTGACTTTCAGTGACTTTGGCTGCGCCCCGGTCAACTACCCCGAGTACAACGACCCGAAGTGGTACCTGCAATCGGGCTACCTCGGGGGCGACCGGCGCAACAAGCTCAACCTCTACGCCTCCTGGGACGCGGTCAGCACCCGGGCCTTCGCCTGGAATTTCAGCCTCCTGCAGCGCTACCTGTCCGGCGCACCGTACGGCGCATCGTCGTCCTGGGTGGCCGTCAGCCCCTACGTCACCAACCCGGGCTACGTGGTGCCGCCGGATTTCACCTGGTACCCCTTCACGCCCGTAGACGCATACCGCGCCGACGCGATCAGCTCGACCGACCTCGCAATGACGTTCACCTTCAAGCTCGCGGCGTTGGAGCTGTACGTGAACCCCAGCGTCACGAACCTGTTCAACAGTCAGGCGGTGATCAACCCGAACACAACTGTGTACACCCGGTACAGCAAGAAGTATCTGGCCTGGTTCGACCCGTTCACCGAGACCCCGAAGGAGTGCCCGCAGGGCACGACGTGCAATCTCGCCGACGGCTACAACTGGCAAAAAGGCCCTGATTTCGGAAAGGCCGTGGTGCCCAGCGACTACCAGACCCCGCGCACGTTCCTGGTCAACGTCGGCCTGAGGTTCTAGCGCGGGCCCCACACCTCTTTGTCATCCCGAGGAGGCCCGAAGGGCCGACGAGGGATCTGGGAGGGGCCATCATTCCCACCCACCCGGATCCCTTGTCCCGCCTGCGGCGGGCGTCGGGATGACACAAGGATGGAATTCACTGCTGAGGGCCGCCGCGCTGGAAAGCCGATCAACGGGGCTTGTCTGGGGTCTTTCGAGGCCTTATTCTTAGACCAGTGATCCAAGCCAAAGTTCGTCGTTGAGTGAAATCGGTCTGGCGGCCAGGCCGAGAGGCCCAACAGCGTCAACGGGAGGAAGCCATGAGTCTTCCCCGTCGCGTCCAGGCTGTGGCAGTCGTGCTGCTGCTCGCCGGCGTCGTGGCAGGCCAGCAGATCCCCACCGGCACACTCACCGGCCACGTGACGGACGGCACGGCCCCGTTACCGGGCGTCACCGTCACCGTGACCTCCCCGAACCAGCAGGGGGCACGGGTTGCCTACAGCACGGTCAACGGCGCGTACATCCTCCTCCAGTTGCCGCCGGGTCCCTACGTCGTCAGGTTCGAGCTCGATGGTTTCCAGACAATTGAGACCACGGTCAAGATCTCGGGCGACCTGACCTCGAGCGTGGATGCCGTGATGCCTCGGGTCACCACGGTGGCCGAGGAGGTCACGGTGACCGGCCGCTACGACACGATCTCGACGACGTCCACGGGCGCCACGGCCTACGAGTCAAAGCTGATCCAGGTCCTGCCGGTCAGCCGCGACGTGTCCGGCTACGTGGCCCTCACGCCCGGCACCGTGGTACTCGGGGTGGCTCCTCGGTACGAAACGGAGATCACGGGCGCGGCGACCTCCGAGAACCTCAACCTGATCAACGGCGCGACGGCGACCGACAACTACTGGGGTTACCTTCTTCCCCTCTTTATCGAGGACGCGATCCAGGAAACCACGACCTCGGTGTCCGGCGTCTCCGCCGAATATGGCCGGTTCACCGGGGGCGTGGTGAGCGCCCTGACCAAGTCGGGCGGCAACGAGTTCCACGGCTCGCTCCGCCTCAACCTCACCAACCCGAAGTGGACGGCGCCGACGCCTCTCACCATCGAGCGGACCGACACCATCGACCAACTCTGGGAAGCGACGCTTGGCGGCTTCATCCTCAAGGACAAACTGTGGTTCTTCCTGGGCGGGCGGACCGCCACAGCGACGACGTCGCTGCAGACCTACCCGCCGGTGAGCATCCCGTACGACTACACCGTCCGCCAGGACCGCTACGAGGGGAAGCTGACGCTCGCGCTCTCCCCGAACCACCGCCTCATCGCCTCCTACCTCGACGTCGAGGAGACCCGCGAGAACGGGGGTTGGGGCTACGACCTGGAGACCCTCTACACGTGGGAGGCACCCGAGAGCATCACGGTGCTCAACTATTCCGGCGTGCTGTCCAACACCCTGTCCCTCGAGGCCCAGTACTCGGCCCAAAAGAAGACTTACAAGGACCTGGGCTCCCGCTACACCGACATCGAGAGAGGCACGCCGGTGAACGACATGCTCAACTGGGGCAATTACAACTCGCCGCCCTTCTGCGCCGTGTGCCCCGACCCCGACGACCATCGTGACAACACCGACGCGTTCGCCAAGGCGTCAGTGTTCATCTCCACGGAGAGGGCCGGCTCGCACGACCTGCGCTTCGGGGTGGACCTCTTCGACAACATGGCGAAGTACAACGGCTGGATGACCGGTTCGGGGTACGCCCTCGACGCCACCAGTGTCGACATCGTCGGCACCGGGACGAGCGCCAAGTACTACCCGGTCATCCTCCCCGGCGATTCCTACATTGAGTACTACCCGATGTTCGAGCTGAGCCAGGGCACCCACTTCAAGACGCAGTCGGCGTTCGTCAACGACGTCTGGCGGCTCGGCAATCACTTAAGCCTCAACATCGGCGTGCGCTACGACAGGAACGACGGCACCGACGCCTCGGGCACCAAGGTGGCGAAGGACTCGAAGTGGAGCCCGCGCCTGTCGGTCACGTGGGACCCCAGGGGCGACGGTGCCACCCAGGTCACCCTCGGCTACGGCGAGTACGTAGGCGCAATCACGACCCTGTTTGCAAACGAACAGGCCATCGGCGGGAACACGGCCACGATCCAGTTGTGGTACGACGGCCCGCCGATCAACGCGGAGGGTCCCCAGGTCGAGACCCACGAGGCGCTCCGGCAGGTGTTCGCCTGGCTCGACAGCATCGGCGGGGTGATGGCGAACGCCCAGCTCTGGTTGTACGCGTTCGCACCGGGCTACCAGGTCTTCATCGGCGACAACCTCAGATCGCCGAGCACCGCCGAGTGGACCGCGGGCGTCTCCCAGCGCCTCGGCACCCGCGGCCTCATCCGCCTCGACTACGTCAACAAGGTGTGGAGCGACTTCTATTCGTACCGCACGGATTTGACCACCGGAACGAGCGAGGACCCGTTCGGCAACGTCTACGACAGGACCGTCCTCGAGAACGACAGCACGTTCACAAAACGCAAGTACTGGGGGCTGCTGCTGCAAGGGAACTACCGCTTCGGCGACCACCTCCAGGTCGGCGGCAACTACACCTATTCCAAGCTCTACGGCAACGATGGGGGGTACGCGGTGCCGTGGCCCTCCGACGATCTAATGTACCCCGAGTACCACGACGTGCGGTGGTACAACCCGGGAGCCTACCTCGCAGGCGACCGCCGCCACAAGGTCAACGTCTACGCCTCCTGGGACGCGGTCAGCACCCGGGCGTTCGCCTGGAACCTCAGCCTGCTCCAGCGCTACCTCTCGGGAGCGCCCTACGGCGCGTCGAGCTCGGTACCGGTCGGCCCCTACGTCACCAACCCGGGCTACGTGCTTCCGCCGACTTTCACCGGGTACAACTTCACGGCACCCGACGCCTACCGCACCGACGCGGACAGCTCCACCGACCTCGCGATGACGTTCACGCTCAAGGTCGCCGGTGTAGAGCTGTACGTGAACCCCCGCGTCACGAACCTGTTCAACAACCAGGCGGTGGACTACTTGAATCAAGTCGTGTACGTCAATGCCGACCTGCCGGACAACCTCGCGCCGTTCAACCCGTTCACGGACAAACCAAAGGAATGCCCGCAGGGCACGACCTGCGATCTCGCCGACGGCTACAACTGGCAAAAAGGCCCTGATTTCGGAAAGGCCGTGGTGCCCAGCGACTACCAGACCCCGCGCACGTTCCTGCTCAACGTCGGCCTGAGGTTCTAGCCCGCGGCCCGCGCTCGGATCACGGCTCCCACGTAGGGACGACGGCCCAGCCGGGAAAGGGACCGATCTCGATCTTCCAGCCGGTGTCGGAGGCCGCGTCGCGCGCCGCGCGCAGGTTGGTCAGCGACCGTAGCTTCGCCACCAGCTTGTCGTGCGGCAGCGTGTGCAGCGGCGGCTTCGTCATGTCCGGCATCGGCCAAAGCCGGATCGTCCCGTCCTCACTGCCGGACGCGATCCAGCGCCCGTCAGGGGAGACTGCCACGCCGGTGACCGGCCCGGTGTGGCCGAAGAGCAGGTGGGGCTCCTCGCCCGTCACCGGCCCGACGCGCACCGCGCCATCCTGGCCGCCGGTGACGAGGATCGCGCCGCGAGCGTCGAGGGCGAAGGAATTGACCCGGTTGCCATGGGAGGTGATCTCCCGCGTCGTGCTCGAGACAAGGTCGAACGCCGAAAGCGACGAGACCGTTCCCGTCTGGACCGCCGGGTCGAGGCGCAGGATCGTGCGGGAGTCGGGGTTCGCGAGCAGCAGAGTAAAGACAGGGCCCTTCCTGCAGGGGCGCAGGAGGCGGCTCGTGCCGGTGGCGAGGTCCCACAACCGCAGCCCTGCATTGCCTTCCGAGACCAGGTGGCCGTCCCGGAGCCACACCGGCGTCGCCCAGCCCTCGGTTCCGCTTCCGGCTTGCTGGCACCCCTCACCGCTCCCGGGACGGGTGTCGAAGGTGCGCTCGTCGCCGGTGGCAAGGTCGAGGATTCGGATCGCGGTCGATTCGGGGTGCCCGATCTCCGTGATCTCCATGGCGAGGAATCGTCCGCCGGGATCCAGACTGCCCAACGTGCCAAAAACCCCTCTGCCCTCCGGACGCTTCAACCAGTGGACGGAGGGCTTCGACCCGTCGAGAGGCACGACGAAGATTCTGCCAGCGTAGTATTCGAGCGGGTCACTCACGACCACGGAGCGACCACCCGGATCGACCTCCAAAGTAGTGCCCGAGCCAAACCGGGCATCCGGAACCGAGCAAAGCTCGCGCATGCTCTCGCCGGCGGCCGGTGACACCGGCCAGCTCCTGAGGGCTCCCTCGTCCGAGGCGGCGAGGACGTGCCCGTCGCGGGTGAATGCCACCCTCGTGTTGGGCGGCTTCTGCCGGCCGAGCACCATCGACCGCGTACCCGCCATGTTCCACAGAATCGCGTTGAGACTATGTTCGCTGGCGAGCCAAGACCCGTCCGGACTGAACGCCATGAAGTTGAGCCAGGTTACGTCGCTGTCGAGCAGTGGGATCGGCTCCGCCGTGCGAGGCGCCGCGAGGTCGAAGAGGAACAGCGAGCGGGGGGGCATCGCCTCGTAAGGGCTCGTCGCGAGGAATCTGCCCCTGGGATCAAGCGCGACGAAGCTGGCGCTCGCGGGGCTCTTGAGTGTGCGCTCCAGGCGGGCGGTGGGCACGTCCCAGATGCGCACCTCGCCGCCGCCGTCGCTGGTCACCGCCCGGTCACGCCACGGACCCACCCTGACGCCGACCGCCTTTCCCTCGTGGGTGCCGATCACCCGGGGCGGCGCCGAGAGGGCGTCGAGCCGCTGCTGGACGACACGGCCTCCCTGGATCGAGATTGTCCACGGGCCGCTCGGATCGATGTCCCAGGACCCCTCGAGGCCGTGCGGCTCCCAGCGGCCGAGCACCTGCTCGGTCGTGCCGTCGAGGGAGAGACGGCGCACAAGGATCGGCCCTCTCCCGTCAGGCGTAGAGGCGTCGAACGCAAAGACCAGCAGGCGGTCGTTGACCAGTGTGAATCTTTCCCCCCGCTGCCGCTGAAGGGTGTGCTCGACGCGCGCCTCCGGGAGCGCCCAAACGTCGACCTTGCCAGCGTCCCGGGTCACGAGCCGCCGGCTGTCCGACGTGAACCCCAGCGGGAGGGCCAGCAACGGGCTGACCTGGCGTCGTTCCCTGGTGTCCCCGTCCACGAGGTCCATGCTCCCGAGGCCACCGAGGGCGAGCCAGCGGCCGTCCGGACTCCACGTCACAGTTTCCCCGGGTGTGTCGGGGATGAAGAGCGCGGGCGGGCCTTGCCAGAGGGCCTCGACGGCGAGACGACGCGCGGGACCGTTGTCGCTGCGCTCGAGGCTGGCGATGGCGTAGGCGAGCGCGGCGTTCGGGTGGTCGGCGAGCTTCAGCCGGCCCAGGGCAAAGAGCTGCGCCGCCTCGCGCTGGCCGGTCTCCTGCACGCTCTTGCGCAGCAGGATGCCGAGCCCGCTAGCCACCAGCACGACCGCCGCGAGCCCGGCCGCGTAGGCCATGCGCCTCTGCCGCCGCCGTCGCTCCGCCCGCGCCACCATCGCGCGGGCGAACGTCTCCTCGGACTCGGAGAGGCCGCCGGGGTAGCGCGACCGCCACACCTGGTACTCCTGGTACGAGGTGCCGGTCCACAGCAGGTCGTCCGGCTTCCCCTTCTCCTCCCACAGGTGTGCCACCTGGCGGAGCTGGTCGCGGAGCTGCGCCGAGCCCTCGTCCTCGGTCCGCCAGCGCACCAAGCGCGGCCAGGCCGATAGCAGACTCTCGTGCACCACCTCGACCCGCCGTCCGGCGGTCTGCCCCGGCTCGGTGGCGTGCGCCTCGTAGCTCGTGAGCAGCCGCGCGTCGATCAGAGCCTTGAGGATCCTCTCGGCGTCCGCGCGCTGGCCCTCGGGGAACACCGTGAGCAGCTCGCCCACGTCCCGCACCGCGCGGGTGCCCTCGGCGGTGACGAGGTTTCTGAACAGCTCGCGCACGAGGGGAAGCTTGTCCGTCCCGATCCGCTCCAGCGTCGCCTCGGCGTGCTGGACCAGCGCCCCGGCGACGCCGCCGATCGCCTCGTGCGCCGCTCGCGTGAGCACCCCGCCCTCGCGGTCACGCTTCTCCCACAGGCTCGCCGCAGCGAAGGCGAGTAGCGGCAGCGCCCCGCGCTCGCCCTCGACGGCCTGCAGCATCTCGGAGACCAGCGCCTCGTCCTCGAACCGGTAGCCGCACTTCAGCGCCGGCTGCACCAGCGCCCGGCGGAGCGCGTCGCCGGTCGGTGCCCCCAGCGGCATGAGATCGCTGAACACCGGCCGCAGCGCCTCATGCTCCTGGCAGCGCAGCAGGAAGTCGTCCCGCATCGCCAGCAGGACGTGGACGTCGGCCTCGAGCACGAGCCGCGAGAGCAGCGAGGCGAAGCGCGTCTTCACCTCGGGCGGGTTGAGTGTGAACAGCTCCTCAAGTTGGTCCACGATCACGAGCGCCTCGCGGTGGTCGGAACGCCAGCGACGGAAAAGGTCCACCGCGACGTCGGCGTCCTCGAAGCGAAGCATCTGGCGCATCGCGTTCGTGTCGCGCGAGACCTCGGGCACCAACGCCTGCCCGAGCGCGACGAACGGGGCATCGCCGGGCGTGCAGATGAGGTGCGCCCAGCCTTCAGGCTTGGCCGGGATGAGGCCTGCCCGCAGGAAGCTGCTCTTGCCCGCGCCCGAGGGACCGACGACGGCGAGGAGGTGGCGGCCCGGCAGCCGCTTCCACACCCCCTCGACCTCGGCCTCGCGGCCGAAGAAGTACCCGGCGTCCGCCTCGGTGAACGCGGAAAGTCCAGGGTAGGGCTGCGCCTCCTCGACCCCGCTGACCCGGTGGGCGACCTCCTCGAGGGCGCGGGCGAGCGCCTGCGCCGAGGGGTAGCGTCGGCCCGGGTCCCTGGCCACTGCTCGGGCGATGACCTCCGACCACGGGGTGTCCGGGATGCGCGGCGGGTCCTCGCGCACCGCCTGCCAGAGCGCCTGCCGCTGCTCGACCTCGCGTGTGCCCCCGGGTGCGACCATCTCCGCCAAGACGATGCCGGCTGCGAAGACGTCGGCGCGCGGGTCGGCAGCGGCGCCCATCGCCTGCTCCGGCGGCCAGTACGCCGGCGTCCCCGCCACGGTCCCCCCGGAGGCCACCGCCTTGGCGATGCCGAAGTCCATCAGCACCACGCGCCCCGCCCGGGTGCGCATGACGTTCTCCGGTTTGACGTCGCGGTGGACGAGCCCGGCCTCGTGAATGGCGCCCAGACCCGCCAGCAGCTGCAGCGCGATCTCCCGCGCCTCGGCAAGCTCGAGCGGGCTGCGGGTCTCCAGGACGTGCTTCAGCGTGGTGCCGTCCACGTACTCCATCGAGACGCACTCCAACCCCTCCGCTTCGACGAGGTCGTAGACCCGGCAGACGTGCGGCGAGGCGACGGCCCGCGCCGACCGCACCTCCGCCCGCAGCCGGGCGAGTGCGTCCTCATCGCCGACCTTCTCGGGCGCCAGTACCTTGAGCGCCACCTCGACCTGGAGCTTGACGTCGCGCGCGAGCCACACCTCGCCCATCCCGCCCCGCCCGAGCACGCCGCGGATCTCGTACCGGCCGCCCAGGACGCGACCGACCATGGGCGCTGCGCCCGTGCCGCCCGCGGGTGGAACGAGGGTCGCCTCCGGTGCCGGGTCCCGCCGGGTGCCAGGGTCGCGGTCTTCGGGGTGAACCATCTAGCGCTCTCCACTCAAAACCGCGTCAACGACGGCCGGGTTCGTTGCAGGTAGTGTACCCCCGCGTTGGCAAATCCATGACAACAACCTGCATCATGCCTGTCCGGAGGCCTCAGAGGCCTCGTGGTTCGTCACCCTGCGGAATGATCCAGGGCGCTCGCGCTGGTGTCGTCCCGAGAATGCCCGAAGGGTCGACGCGGGATCCGGGAAGGGAGACCAAACCCCCACCCAGATCCCTCGCGGAGCCTGCCCTGAGCGAAGCCGAAGGGTTCGGGACGACACAAGGATGGAATTCGCTGCTGAGGGTCGCCGCGCCACAGAAGACAGGACGAGGGACCGGCGCGCTAACCCTGGTTGCTCGGCCCGCCTGCTTCCAGAATGGTCCTCACCTGATCCTCGAGCACGGGCAACCGGTGATGCACGAGATCCCAGATGATCTCGTAGTCGATCCCGAAATACTGATGAATCAGCAGATCTCGCAACCCGGCGATCCTCCGCCACGTCACCTCGGGGTGCTGGGAGCGAAGCTCTTCCGGCACGTTCTTGATCGCCTCGCCGATGATCTCGAGATTGCGCACCACGGCATCGACGGTCCGCGGGTCCTTGCGGAACGCCTCCAACGTCATCCCGGCCGTGTAGTCGCGGATCTTTGCGGCAGCGTCAAGCACGTCCTCGAGGTAGGCCCTAAAGTCCCGGGGCATATACCGCCTCGCGGAGGATGATTGGGCGCAGGCGCGGCTTGATGCCGTCGGCAAGCACGAGGTCGACCGAACAGCCAAAAAGGTCCTCGAGATGCTCCTTGACGTCCATGTACGCGTCGAAAGACTTGCGGTCGAGTTCGACCAGAAGATCCAGATCGCTCACCTCGGTCGCCTCGGCGCGGCTGATCGAGCCGAACACCGCTATGCGGCGCACACCGAGCGCCCTGAGGCGTTGCCGCTCCGCAGCAAGCACCGTCAGCACACGGTCGCGATTGAGCAGGGTACGTGCCGGCATCGACATCCTCCGTCCTCATAATACCCCTCGGGGACCCTTCCGGCCGTTGTGGGGGGCGCCCTCGCCCGCGCGACCGAAGCGAGGGCAGCCGCGCCACCAGGAACAGGAACAACAAAGACCCCGGGGCGGTTGAGCCCGGGGCTCTGACTCGCGTCTCGTGAGGCGGCCAGGCCAGCTCGGCGAGGGTGGCCTTGAGGGCCGTGTAGGAGCGGTCCACGGTGGAGATCTGCACCCGCTCGCCGAGCTCTCGTAGGCCTGTTACGCCACTGTTCTTCAAGGCGCAGTCGAGGGCGGACCCAGATTTCGGGACATCAGCAGCTCGACGCACCTGGAGGCCTGCCGGGTTGCTTGTTTCTCGCTTTCGTGATGGGCAGCCCAGGTCCGGGCGGCTGCTTGCGCTCCACGGGCTGTCTCGGTTCGGGTTTCACAGGCGGGCCGTCGGGAATGTTACCCTTGGGCGGCGAGCGGCAAAGTTGGCCCGTGAGAGGGGGGTTCGATATGCCTAAGAGTTTCGTTGTTCTGTTTGTGTCGGCACTTCTAATGACTTCTGCGCTAGCGGCGGTCGCAATGGAGAAGCCGGCACCCAAGCCCCAAACGATGTGCCCAGTCTCGGGCGAGCCCATCGACACGAGCGTTCACGTCGACTACCAGGGCCAGCGGATCCACTTCTGCTGCCCCAAGTGCCCGCCCGCGTTCCGCAAGGACCCTGAGACGTACTTCGCAAAGTTCGAGAAGGAGGGTGTTCAGCTCGAGAACATCCAGACCACGTGCCCGGTCAGCGGCGAGAAGCTGGGCGAGGGCGACATGGGCGAGCCGGTGACGATCAGCTACAAGGGTCGCACCGTGAAGTTCTGCTGCAACAAGTGCGTCAAGAAGTTCGAGGCCGACCCGGCCAAGTACCTGGCTAAGCTCCCGGGTGAGCAGCCCGCTACCAAGTAGCCGCCGGCGCTCCGGCGAACACGGTATCCGAAGGCCCGCCTCGCCCGCCGGGGCGGGCCCCGTGGTCCCCCGCTACCCTACTCGCCGCAGCCGATGCCCGACTCCGAGGACGCCCCACCTTCGCGAGAGGCGAGGGTGCCAGGGGGAGACGACGTTCGTTCGACCTGGATCGTGGAGTGGTCGATCCCGAAGCGGTCGTGGATGGCGGCGCGGACGCGCCACAGGACGTCGTCGGGGCATTCGGGCTCGACCACCACGTGCGCGGAGAGCGCCACGAACCCGCTCGTGATCGTCCAGACGTGCAGGTCGTGGACCGCCGTGACTCCAGGCACGGCCGCCATGACCTCGGCGACCTCGTCAAGCTTGACATGCCCCGGGACACCCTCCATGAGAACCTGGACAGACTCCCTCAGCAGGCCCCACGCCGATACGATCACCAGAAGCGCGATGAGGACCGATGCGAGCGGGTCCGCCCAGTTCCAGCCGAAAACGCTGATGACAACGCCTGCGGCGATCGCCTGTACGCTGCCCAGGGTGTCGGTGACGACGTGGAGGAAGGCGCCGCGCACGTTCAGGCTCTCCTTGCGGCCGCCGCGCAGGATCCAGAGGGAGGCGAGGTTGACCGCCAGGCCCCCGCAGGCGACCGCCAGCATCAGCCCGCCCTTGACCTCGGGAGGGTTGGACCAGCGCCGGTACGCCTCCGCGAAGATCAACGCCGCCATCGCGACGAGAGTGGCACCGTTGGCCAACGCTGCCAGGATCTCCATCCGGTGATAGCCGTACGTTCGTTTCGGGGTGGCCGGTCGCTGGGCCGCCCAGATCGCGAACAGCGACAACCCCAGCGCGGCCACGTCCGTGAGCATGTGCCCGGCATCGGCCAGGAGCGCGAGCGAGTTGGCGAGGAGCCCGCCTG
>Ga0315274_10002375_pt1 | contig 28480 bp, 50 predicted proteins | sample YL17G02_20_MG_FD_203700 | JGI IMG/M metagenome (GOLD analysis project Ga0315274, IMG submission 203700) | Sediment microbial communities from Yellowstone Lake, YNP, Wyoming, USA - YL17G02_20 | ecosystem: Environmental > Aquatic > Freshwater > Lake > Sediment | place: USA: Wyoming | collected...
GTCGTCGTATGACCTGCTCCATATCTCCCTGCACCTGGCGCACTCCCCACACGGATAGTTTGCGTCGCCCCGGCAGTCAGACGACGAATTGCTGTGCAATCCCCGCGAACTCTTGCGCCGGCGATTCGCTTCCAGTGGAACCGCGAATCCCGCAGTCCAATCGTGCGACGCCAGCAGCGCAACGCGCATGCCCAGCATGTTCCTTGCCGCGAGGCTGCCGTACGGAGAGAGCTGTGCGTCGACCTGCTTCAGTGAATCAAAGAAGATGTCGGCGCCAGGAACGTCAGACCAGAACCGACCGGAAGCCAAGAGCGCAAACAGCATGGCGCTCGCTACGCTCTCCGCGCGATCGCGCGCAACGACGACGCGATCAATACCATTCTCGAAAGCAGCAGGGAATCGGTCGATCGCGTGCGCGAGTGCCACGCCCAACTCTTCCGACGTTAGGCGTTCGACCCATTTACGCAAATCTCGGGGGACCGTGAGCCCCGCGCGGCTCCCGTCTCCCACACTTTCAAGCATGAAATCGATCGAGTCCGCGTCCCGCCGAAGACCTCGAAGATTTCCGGCGATAGACTCAAGTATGTCATCTGAATACGCCAGCCGGCGCGGATTGCCGCGCAGCCCCCGCGAACTCTTGCGCCGGCGGTTCTTCACCATCAGCGTCGGCGTCGATGCCTTTGGGCGCAGCGCCACGTACGCGATGCCAGCGACGAGAGCGGCAGCGCCCACGCCGATCGCCACCTTCGTGCCGGTCGACATGCCGCCGGCCGCGCGCGCGACAGCCTGTGCCTGCGCCTGCGCCGTGCGCGCGACAGCCTGTGCCTGTGCGGTCGGCGACAGGCGAGCCTGGCTGAAGTTCGCCTCCGCGATCAGCGCATCGCGTGCGCTCTGCTCAGCCTCCGTCGGCGCCTTGAGCGTCGCGGCCTGCTGCGCCGCAAGCGCCTGTTCTTCTGCTTCTGTTGCTGCCTTGCCCAGTGAGTAGGTCATGTTACCTCGGTGGATACGCGCGGCTGGGGATCTTGTAGAAGCGCTTCGGAAGCTGGTCTCTGACGAACGTGTCCAGCCACCACCCGCGCTTCACGGCCTCTTCAGTACGGCCCGCGCGCAGCAGGGTCGCCACGCGCTTGAGCGCGCGGACGTCCTTCTTGGTCTCGGGATACTCGTGCCGAGCCGCGAACCTCTTGGCCGACTTGTCGATGGATGCTGCGATGGCGCGCGCGTTCTTCAGGCTGAGCTTCGTGAAAGCGGTCGCCTTGCTGGTGCGGCTCGACACCCGGACGAACTTGCAGCGCGCGCTCGTCTTGCCCTTCGCCCCCTTGCACCGGCGTGGGCGCGACTCGGTGACGCGCGTCTTGCTGTGGTTGTGGACGCTGCGACCGCAGCGGGAGCACTTCCACCAGATCTCTTTCATGCCTGCGTTCATGGTCATCCCGCGCGCCCGCCGGAGCGTATCCGGCAACAAGCGCAGTGACACCTGCGTGGTGGAGGCAACGCCCGTGCGCCTCGCTGCGTTCTTCGCGAGCGCCACCGGCGCAGTCTTCTTGCGCGTCATCAGGAAGATGGCGCCGCCGACGACCGCGAGGCCGCCGATGCCGAGCCCGATGTAGAGCGGGAGCTTGCTGCTGGTGCCGGCGGGCGCGGACGTACGCTGCGCGACAGGCGCGAGCGCAGACAGCACTTCTGCATAGGAGATGATCTGCGCGCCCGCAGGAATGTTGAGCTTGGTGCTACCGCCGCCGCTGCCGCCGCCCGTGGTGCTCTTCACGTAGACCTGCGTACCGCTGGGCGAGATACCCATGTACTGGGGCCCCACCGCGCCGCTGAGCAGGTAACTGAACCATGGCTCGTTTCGCAACGCGCGCTCAATGGCTGGCGTGACCAGAAACCAGCGAGCTGTCTCTGGACTGGAGGCCGCGTCCGAGACGGACCCCTTGTCGAGTGGCGTGGCGGGGACGAGGCCGAGTGAGTAGGTCATCGGAAACCTCTGTTGATGAACTCCTGGCCTTCGTCACGAAGGTCGTCGATGTATCCCTCGTACGCCTTGCCCCGCTTCCGCCATGCGGCCGAAGATCTGGGGCGCGGGTCGCGCAGGCTTTCTGCGTCGGACAGTGCGCGCAGACGGTCGGCGCGCGCTCGCGCCAGCGAGCCGCGTCCGACGGCCGCCGCCGCGCGCTGGTAGTCCTCGGCGCTGCCCTCCTGCCCGAAGTCCTCGGCGAACCGCGGCTCGTAATCGGAGGGGCCGTTGCGGCGCACGCGACGCGCACGGCGACGATTCTCCGCGAGCGCCGCCGGAGCCGGCGCAGCCTTCTTGCGCGTCATCGCGTACGCGATGCCACCGACCAGCAGGAGTCCGCTGAGCCCGAGCCCAACGTAGAGCGGCCACTTTGTGCTCGGCCGATTCGGCGCGTCGATGATGATGCTGCTCGTGGCGAGCATCGGCTTCGTGCTCGGGTCCGTATCCGGTGCCACTGCGAACACTGCACGCACCGCTTCGTACGCAAGTGGTCGCGCATCGGCGCCGCCGGGAGCCGCGTACTTGACGCCAGGGATGGCGTAGGAGCCGTGGCGGTCTGCATCGACGAAGAACATGCGACTGCCGTCACCGGTCGTCCCGATGAAGACGGGACCCGCTGATTCCGCCTTCGCAGTCAGGGAACCGATGAAGTCATCACCCGGATACGCAGCACGCAGCCAGGCGATGACGCCAGGCGTCAGCTTCCACCACGTCGCTGTCTGGCGTGTCGTCCCTGGTGCCGTCCCGAGTGAGTACGTCATCGACTACTTCCTTCCGTAGACCTGCTGTGCGAGTGCCCGCGTCTCGGCGTCGAATACGAGCGGCGGATTGCGACGCAGGCGCCTGAGCCGGTCGAGGAACCTGGCGTCCTCTGACAACTTTTCAGCGCGCAGCTCTGCTTCCAGAGCACTCCCCGTCTGCGAAAGACTGCGAGCCTTCTCTCCCTCGGCGCGTGCAACTGCTGACGCAGCAGCCGAATGCGCTCCGATGTCGCCTTCGTCTCCGAAGTCCTCGCTGAATCGCGGCCTGTAGTCAGCTCGGCCGTTGCGGCGCAGGCGACGACGATTCGCGGCGAGCGTGGCTGGCGTCGGCGACTTCTTCTTCCGCGTCGCGACGAAGACGAGTCCGGCGCCAAGGACGAGGACGCCGGCGCCGATCCCCCAGACCGGGATGCCAGCCACCTTGCGCGAGAAGAAACCGATGTTCTCCTGGCCGGTCGCGCCAGGATCGGTGTACTGCGCGTACGACGGGCCTGTCGGGTCCAGCGGCGGCGCTGCATCTGGCGCCGGCGTCATGGCGGAGCCGCCAGGGGATGCAGCGGCACCAGCAGCGGCGGGACCCGTCGGCACGGGGGCGCGGATCGAAACGAAGCTGAGGCGACCCGCGCCGAGGGCACGCGTAACATCAGCGACGACGCCAGGCATCTTGTCGGCGACCTGCTTCGCTGTGAAGGCGTCGGTCCTCGTCTTGCCCTTGAACACGACGAGACCCGCGTTGTCAGCGGAGCCCCAGCCGAGGTACGTCGGCGCGTTCATGACGCCGGCGCGCGCCATGGCAGCGCTGAGCGCGGCGAACGTGGCGGCCTGATTGGCGGCACCGACACCATGTGGCGTGAACCGTGCCGTGATTTCTTGGCCAACGGAGAAGCGGTCGCCGGTGGCACCGAGTCCGCGGAGTGCTGTGTGTGAGTAGGTCATCGGGATTCCTCAGCGACGTTTGCTGTACGAGTAGAGAGCGATGGAGAGCCCCGCGACACCGACTACGGCACTGGCGATAGCGACGATGGCCATCGTCTTGCTCAGGCGAGAGCTTTCGCGCTGCATGGTGAAGGAGGCGCGCTGCATGGCGAGCTGCTCATCCGCTGGTGCCATGACAGGCGCCGCCCCGACTTCATCGGCGCCGACACCGGAGAGATTGGGGTGATAGATGGTGGGCGGCTGCGTCTGGTAGACGAGTGGCGACACGAAGCCTCGCTGCCGCTGCGGCTGTCCGTAGTCGGCGAACACCCACGGGTTGAGCACCTTCGCGCGCTCGTACCCGATGGTGAGACGATTCGCTGCGTAGGTCATGGCGTCTTCTTGCTCATCCGCGGACGGATGAATCCGAAATAGAACCAGGCACTGCCGACGGCCGCGGCGCCTGCCACGAACGCGAATCCCCACTTCCGGTAGAACGGGGTCGCCGCTTCATCCGCGCCGAACGAGTGCGGCACGCCGTAGAGCGGGTACGGGGCCGCGCCTGGCGGCATGCCCATGACAGGCGCACCAGCCATCTGCTGCCCATACGCGGCCATCGCCGGGTTGTAGTTCGGCTGCGGAGCGAACTGAGCCAGGTTGTCTACGCCCATCACAGCGGTCATTGAGGGTTGAGCCATCACTTGCCTCCAAACAGCTTGTCTCGGTACTTGTACGCTGCGAGTGCCGCTGCCCCGATGCCGACGCCGATTGCCACCTTGGTGCCAGTCGACATTCCCGTGTTGGCGTCCGTGCCCATGCCGTCCATGCCATCGCTACCGAGCGAGGCAATGACTTGCTGGCGCACGGGAGCCGCGCCGAACGCTGACAGCTCACCCCGTGCGGCCTGAGCATTCGTGAGCGCTGGCACGACACGCTGTGCGGCCTGCGCGAGCTGCGCGCCGGTGCCGACCGCAGATGCGGCGGAAGTGGTTGCGCGCACGATCGACTGAGCCGGAGGAACCGGCGTGCCGGTGCGCGCGATGTGCGCCATCTCGGACGCGACGGCGTGCATGACCCCATGTGCGAAGACCTGCTCGACGACATGCGACGACGGGTAGCCCATCTGCATGAGACGGCCGATGGCTGCGCCTGCGATCCGCGAGCGTTGCGGACCCAGCAGGGCCATCGCGCGCCCGACGAACTGCTCGCGCTGCGGCGACTTGAGCGCCGCCGCTCGACGAATGAGCGCGATCGCGGCCTCGTGGCCGAAGGCTTCGATTGCACCATTCGCGTTATACGCAGCTGCCGCTGGCGTACCGCTCATTCCACGCGGAGTCTGCGCGTGAGGGACGCGCGGGACAGGAGTGCGATTCGTCTCCGGCGTCATCTGCGTGAATGGCGAGTAGACGCGTGCACCGGGAGGCGCGTTCATGGCGAGCTGCACGCCGCTGGCGCTCGGCTGGACGACTGTCGGCAAGCCTGTCTGCGAATCGATCATCATCGACTGCGCCGGGTACATCATCGGTTCCTGAGCGAGGTAGTCCGGCATCGCGTAGTTGTTCGCGAAGACACCATCGTTGGCATTCCACGTCACGCCCTCCGGCATGTCGAAGACGCCTGCTCCGATCACGTTGCCGGATTCGTACTCGTACGATTGACGGTCGTAGATCGTCTGCGGATCGATTCCCGCGTTGGACGGCTGCTGCACCGCCATGCGTCGCGATCCAGCAAGACGCTGGGCCTCGGCCGACCCGAGCGGGGCGTCATCGGTACGCGCCTGCGACATGGGACGATAGCCGCCGCCTGCACCAGTCCCCCACGGGTTATTCCCGTAGGTTGTTTGATTCATTCCGGGGCCATCTGATGGGTCTTCTGGCATGGACCCGTTGTAGTCGAGCGCACGCTCCGAATCGTAGGTCTCGGTGATCGGACCACTGCTGTACGGACTTTCCCCCTCGGGGATGTAGTCGAACGCGGTGTCCTCCATCGGGTTGTCTGACTCGGTGCCGAAGCCACCGCTGAAATCCAGTTCGTCCATGTGTTGTCTCCAGGGGATGCGCCGAAGGCTATCGCGATGTGAGGCTCACGGCCAGCTATTGCGCCTACGGTTTGTGGTCATCGGCTTCTCGTCCACGGCAAGAGCGTGCTCTTCCCAGAAGGCTCGCGCACCCTCCGGGTCCTTGTTGTCTGGGTCGTCTGGGTTCTGAGGGGCCATCGGACCGCCATAGGCCGTGAACGCCACGAGCCCGTCCTGCGGGCGGTCGGGGCGGAACTCTGGGACGGCGATCACCGTCATCAGGTGGCTTGGTCGCTTGGGAGCGGAGATGAGCCTGTCCTTCCACGGACGACCTCCACGGCTCATGTAGAAGACGTCTTCGTCGTCGATGGGGTGGTCTCCACTCGCGGGCCCGTACAAGCCGTTCGGCAGCGGCGTCATGTCGGGGGGCATGTGGAAGGTGCCGATCAGAGGCACCAGCCCGCGCTCGCGGAGATGCTCCCGAGCAATCTCCTGTACGAAAGCCCAGTGCTCAGCCAGGAGACCGTGGTCCAGATGCGAGCCTGAGAAAAGGGCGATGACCGGCGCCGAGGGTTCATGCGCATTGCGGTGCAGGTGCCGAGCGTGTCCCGACCGAGACGTCTTGCGCCGCGGGTTGGACATGAGCGAACTGCGCGGCGACAGGAACCAGGCGTCGATTAGCCGGCGTGCGCGAGCGGTCTGCGCTGGCGTGCGCGCCGCGACCGATTCGCCCTGCTCTGCGGCTGACTCGCGGACGTGCTCCCGGATGTCGAGCACGTGCTCAAACCCGCGAAGTTCGCCAGTGATCCGTAGGACGTCGGCACGGCACATGGGGCACACGAACACGAACTTCCCGTCGCGTCTGACGGCTTCAGCGGGGAACTCGTGGATTGGTTCAAGATCAACGCTGCAGAGCGTACACGTCTGCAGGTTGTGCATCTGCGCCAGCTGCCACGGTTCCTTGGTCGCTGCGTCGATGCGTCTCGCGCACGCCTCGCACATGAACACCCCGTCTGGCTTGTCGCGCGTCGCGCGCACGAACGCGCCCAGGTAGGGGATCGGCTTGCGGCAGACGCCGCATGGGTTCCCCTGGCCGTACCACGACTGGTCAGACATGACGACGGCGTCTCCCGCGGTTGGGTGTCACTGGCGCAGGGGGCGCCTTCGGCTTGCGCAGCGCCAGGAACGCGATGGCGCCGACGCCGACGCCGAGCACCGCGGCACCGACGAGGACGTAGGTCATGGTGTTGTCGGCAGCGGGAGGGGGCGGTGGTGCCGGTGCCGGGGGCGGCGGTGCCGGTGTCTGTAGCTGCCCCGGAAGCCTCCCACACTGGGAGATGCCTGCTGCCACGCTCAGTCCGGCGGAGGTGGCGGCACGACCGGAGTCGTTGGTGACTTGACCCATGATGGCCGCGTTGACTTCAGGCGAGCAGGCGGCGTTCCTGAGAAGACTCTCGCCGAACTTGGCGATGCTTGTGCCGACGCTGGCCCCGAGCCCGTCGCCCGTGTCGCCGAGCCCTAGCGACCCGTTGTCCCTGTAGAAGATGCGCTGCGCCCGCATGGCGTCATCCGTGAGACGTCCGGTGAGCTTGGCTTTGCCGAGCGCCTGCACCGAAGCGACCATCTCGTCGGCGAGCGCAAGGCGCAGGGCTTCTTCGTACGCGGTGAGGGACGTGCCGCCATTGGTGACGACGCCGGAGGCGATGCGCTCGACCTTCTGGAAGAGGCCTGGGCGGATGGTGTCGAGGGCGGTGCGGATCACTGCGGCACGCGTCGCCTTGGGTTGTGCCGTGACGGCAGCCATGATCTTGTGAGCTGCGGCTCGCGTGTGCTTCAGCAGGGCGTCTTCTTGATACATGTCAGTCCTTTACGACGAACCAGAGTAGCGTGCCGAGCCCCGCAGCTGCGACGGCACCGATCGCTAGGGTCTTGATGAGCTTCTTCTTGGAAGCCGCGGCATCTGCGGCGGCGGCGGCTTCGAGTTCGGTGACTCGCGCGGCGGCTTGCTGCGTCTGCTGTGCAGCGGCGTCAGTGGCAGCCTGCTGGACGCCAGCTGCCTGGGTTCGAGTCGCTGCCGCTCCGGCTGCCGCGATACGGGCGCGAGCACGTTGCTTCGGCCCCCCTGCTACGGCGTCGATGCCTGTGGCTACCCAGTCCGTGGGGTCGTACCAGGCACTGAGGCCGTGTGGCGCGATGGGATTCGCGTAGCTCACGTAGCCGCCTTGCCGCCGAAGAGCAGCGCGATGGCGCCAATGCCTAGAACCGTTGCAACGGCACCAATGAGCAGCGTCTTGTTCAGCTTCTCACGCGCCTTCTTGGCGGCAGCGATACGAATCGTGGCGGCATCGACGGCGCCTCCGGCAGTGATCTGCGCGCTCTGCTCCGTTGCCGAGGCGCCGGCCTGTGCTGCTTCCAGCTCGTAGCGCGCCGTCTGCAAGTCGCTTTTCGCGGCACGTTCCCGCTTCTTGTACGTGCCCGTCGCGGCGTCTAGCGTCGCCGTGTACGTCTTGACGCCCGCCTCGACAAGCGTGGTTACGAGACCCAGTTGTGTGTGCGAGTAGCTCACGTTCACTTCTTCAGAAGGAAGATGCCACCGCCCACGACGAGCAGGGCGAGAACGACGCCACCGATGATCAGCGGAGTCTTGCTGCCGCCTTGTGGCGCGCCTGCCCGCATGCGCTCCGTCTCTGCCTGGATGCGAGCGATCTCCACCTGCGCTGCTGCGGTCTGTCCTGCGGCGCCAGCCGTCGCCTGTGCCGCCAGCATGTTGTCTCTCGCCGTGCGCGCGCGCTTTGCATCGCCGCCAGCGATGATGTCTGCCGTCTTGGCAGTGGCTTCTGCCGTCTTCCCGATCCATTCGAGACCGGCACCCATGCCGGGGCCGCATCCGGCGCAGCCGTTCATGTAGCCGGGGGCACGGCCGAGGCCATGGAACGGAACGCGGTGTGAACGAGCTTGGGAGATGGCTTGGTAGGACATGTCTGGTTACCCGATTTCGTAGATGCGGTACTGCTTGACGCGCTTGAGCATGGCTTCTGCGCGAACTCCTGCAACAGGGTCCAAGATCCACCAGACGCCGGTGCGTGGATCTTGTGCCCTGGCAAACACATGCGTGAACCCTTCCGGCGCTCCGGGCGGGCGTGCGCGGAAGCCGACGGTGACGAACTGCGCGGGGGCACCGACCACCATGCAGTCGGTGGCGATGCCGAGCGCGAACTCGTCGCAGTCGAGAACGAGCTGACCGTTTTCGCCGTCGGTGACGAGACGCTCGGGGTCTTTGAGCAACTCGACATGCAGCGGGTCACGCGTGTAGCGGCCGGCGCGGCACCACCAGTAGAAGATCGCCATCAGCTCGGAGGCGTAGTCCTTCGGCCTGAGATTCGCGACGATGCGTTCCGCGTGTCGGCGCACCATCGGGGACTGCTCGCCGCGCGGTCCAAGGGCGAGCGCCGACATCGTCGCCACGGTTTGAGCCGTGCCGAGGTACTGAAGTCGCTTGGACGGTACGTTGAGATACTCCGAACCTGGTGAAGTCGTGCGCAGCACGTGCCTCTTTCCAGGGCGGCCCAGCGGAACTGTCGCACAGCGACCCCCGCACACGCAAGGCTTAGACGGCAGGTTTCTTGCGCGTCGTCAGACCACGTCCCACGCGATCGTACATTTTCGGCGTCGTGCGGCGCTTGGCCTCGTCAGACAGGCGTGGTGGCGCCATGCGGCTCACCGTGACAGCGACAACCTTGCCGTCGATGCGCGTGACAACCATCACGAACGCGTCGCCTGGTGCAAGACCGACCTTCATGAAGGGCTCGGCCGGCATCGACATCGCTGCCCCGTCGAAAAAAACGACGCCGGCGCGGGTCCCGCCACTGTAGAAGCGAACCTGCCCGGCGCGTCGTTCGATTGGACCCGCGTTATAGCTCATGCAGGCGCGAACCTACCACGGTCGTTCCTGCTTGGCTACGCCGTGATCCCGTACATCGCGCGCAAGCGCCGCATGACGTTCACGGTGAATTCCACGCCGCCGGGGGAGAGTACAAGACTCTTCGGCGCATGCTCACGCACGCTCGCGATGATCTCCGGCGCCGTGTACTTGACGAGATCTTGGAGATAGGTCTCAGGCACCTTCCCGCGGATCGAGTTGATGAACTCGTCGACCTCCATCGCCGCGTTCAAGCCGTCATCGATCGCCCTCGCGACGAACGATGCCGCCGTTCCCGAAAGAGGTTCTTTTGCTCCTGCCATTTGCTCCTGCGCCTCGTAAATGTTGGGGGCCACGACCACGTTCTCCACCTGCGCTGAATGCGTCTGCAGCGCGGACTCGCCGTCTTGCGGGCGCGAGGTTCTGCGCGGCTGCTGTCCCTGCGGACGCTGCTGTTCCTGCGGACGCTGCTGTCCCTGCGGCTGTCCAGGCTGCTGTTGCATTTGGACGTACTGGCGCGGAGGCCCCTGCTGCGGCTGCTGCGGTTGCGGTTGCGGCTGCTGGAACATCCGCGGCTGATGGTTCTGCTGTCCCTGCACCTGCTGTGCGTAGAGGTACTCGGGGACGTATCCCTGCGGCGTGACGACCATGCGCCCCTGTGGTGTGTTGATGACCGAGCCCATCGGCGGCGGCTGCTGCTGGCGACGCTTGTTCTTCTTGCCGCCACCGACGGCGTCTGAGTTGACGATGTCGGTGACGACCTTTCCGATCATGGGACCGTACTCGACGAGTTGCTCGATCATGCCCTTTGGTGCCGCTTGCTGCGGCATCGGCGTCGGCATCTCAGCGTCGGCTCCGCTGAGGCCACCGCCCACGCCGTCGCGCGCGACGTCGATGATCTGCTTGGCCCGTTCGATCTGCGTGTAGACATCGCCGTCCTCGCGCGCCTTGCTGCGCAGATCTGCGACCTCGCCGCGCAGACGCTCCAACTCGGCGTTGAGCGAGTTGACCCTGAAATTCGTGGAGTCTTCAGCGCTGCGCATGCGCGACTGCCACATCGTCTCTTCGAGGGCGCTGCGGCTCTGCTCGCGGTCGCGCGAAGCTGTATCGCGCTGCTCCTGTACCTGCTTGTGCATCTCGTTGTCGCGGCGCCGTTCCTCGCGCGCCTGCTCCAGCTGGTCGACGACACGCTGCTCGCGCGCCGCTGCCTCGCGGCGATCACCCTCGCGCTCACGTTCGTAGTTCGACCGCATCGAATCGATCTCGCGCAGGTGTGCCGCGCGCGTCGCCTCGACCTCGCGCGCGTGACCGCCGCGCATGGCCTCGATCTCCGCGGCGTGCTTGGTGAGGATGGAGTTCATCATGTCCTGCCCCACACCCGGCGCCTGCTGAGGTCGGATCAGCTCCACGATCTCTTTGATCGAACTGGGTACTACGCTCTGCATCTTGGTGACCTCTCCTCGAAGTTCGTTGAGCTGCTGGTCTCGTTCACGCAGGCGCTCTTCGAGCAGCCCCTTGTCCCGCTCGGCCTGCTCGCGAAGGTGCTGCGACTCGCGCTGCGCCCTCTCTTCGAGTAGCTGAGCCTCGCGCGCGCTCTGATCGCGGAGTAGCTGCGACTCACGCTGCGATTGGTCCTGGAGTAGCTGCACGCGCTTGTCCGACTCGTCCCGGAGCATCGAGCTGAACTTCACGGCCTCCGTTGCGCCGTTCGTCGCGCCGTTGATCACACGATCCTCGGCGACCCTGGCGCGCTTCTGCGCGTCGTCGCTGGTTTTCTCCAGCGTTTTGAGGGCCTGCTGCACAACGCCGACGTTCTCCGACGACGCCTGCGGCACGACTGGAACCTGCATTCTCGGCTCTCCTTTGTTGGCCGCGTCCCTCACAAGCGACGACGGCTTCGTGAAGTCGGCCGCGCCGGGGATCTTGACCGTGAACTTGCTGAACCGGCGCTTGCCGTGACCGCCCTTGCCGGGACCCATGGCGTAGATCTCGTACATGCCGCCGCCGTAGGTGCTCGCGATGTACTCCTCATCGATGGGCGTCGGGAAGGCGTCGAGCGGGCCCTCAGCAACGACGCCGTTCGGGAAGATCTTCGGGTACGTGCGGAAGAGCTGGATGCTCATGTCGGGGTCCTGGCCGACCTTGAATTTGTCGTACCAGGCCCAGATGTCGTCCTTCTGGCCGACATCCGGCTTCGGCTTCTTGTGCACGACGGGCAGGCCATCCGGTTCCTCGTCCTCGTCATCGAGGTCTTCGGCGCCCATGCCCTCGAACACGGCACCCGGCAGCGACTCGCCAGGCTCCAGCTCCCTCTCGTCGTCGTCGGACTCAGCAGGCACAGGAGCCTCCGCTTTCTTCTTGGCCGCGCCGCGCCTTGCTGGCTTGGCGTCGGTCGTTTGATGGGACGCGGCGAACTGGTCGAGGACCGCGCGGATCTGATCGTCGTCGGAGATGTTCTTCTCGACGACCTCGCCCTCAGCCTCGATCATCAGGCGTCTCCAGCCGGATTGACCGGCTTCTCCGCCTCGTCTTCGTCCTCGTCGTCCTCATCTTCGTCCTCGTCTTCGTCCTCGTCGTCCTCATCCTCGTCGACGGCTCCGTCGCCTGCGATGTTGACGAACGCGTCGGTCGCCAGGTTGAACGCTGCTTGGATCTCGACGTCGTCGGGCATCTTCTTCTGGAGCAGCAGCCCCAGCGCGGCGAGCGTCTCGCGAAGCATCTCCAGGTCGTCCGGGTCGACACGAAGCGACCCAGCCTCGTCGGTGCCCGCGCCGCTGGCGATGCGCTTGTCGACGTACTCGCGCATCCGAGACGTCTCCGTCAGGGACTGGGACGCGACGTTGTAGGTCTCGGTCAGGCCGATGCCGAGGATCTCGACGCACTCGATGAGCCGCGGGAAGAAGAAGTGGGCGAGGTACTTTCTCGTGGCCTCGTCGGTGACAGGCATATCCTTGAGTAGCGCCTTGCGCTCGTCGCGCAGGGAGGCGACCAAGTTCGCCAAAACGGGAGGGAGGTGAAGGCCCGCGGCTTGCCCGCCGGGAGTCACGTCGACGTCTGCACTCTGCGGCGGCTGGTTCTGTGGCACTTGATAGATTCCTTTCAGATGTCGAACGAGTCGGTGGTCTTCGACAGATCGGCGGAGATCGCCTTCTGGCGCGACTCGAAGTTGAGGATAACTGTCGCGCTCGCGACGTCGACGGGCGAGCGCAGGGTGCAGGCAAACACCTCGGTCTCGGTCAGCTCCATCAGCTCAGATTGCGCCGCGAGCTTGGTGCAGAACCGGCGGAGCGCGCGCGGCTGCTCCTTGCCGAATCCCTTGATCGTTCCCTCGGCGGTGAGCAGGACCGCCGCGTAATACTGGCAGGGGGGACGGCCCGCGTCTTCATCGGCGGAGCAGACGAAGTTGGAGGACGACAGGCCTTCGCTCATGGGGCGCGGTTCGCCGGAGACGACGGGCATGCCGTCTGCGCCGATCACCATCTGCGCCGCGCCGAGGTCCACGTAGTTCGTAGTAGAAACCTCCATAGGACGCTGCGTTCTGAGCGCTTTCTCCAGGGCAGCAGGGCCCTCTTCGGGGTCGATTGTCTCCGGCAGCCTGTCGTCCGTGTCGGTGATCTTCATGGGGCCACGAGATAACCACGCCACCATGCCCAGCGCAAGGGGGTAGATTATTCATTCGCGCGCCCGGTTTCTCCGAACCGAACCGCGCCGCGCCTCCCGTGTGCTGCAAACGGACGGGGTGGGGGTGGGTCACGCGACGACGATCCGACGCGTGATCCGACGCGCGCCGCGCTCCGTTCGCGCTCCGTCGCACGGCCCGGCGGGACCGGCCCAGCGGCCCGCATCTCACCCGGCGAGGCCGTCTAGCGGCTCGCTCGCCATGTTTCACGGCAAATTCGACACATTGCACGGGTCACGTGACTCGACACACGTGTTTCGTATCACGTGGCATGGGTCACAAACCATGTACCACGTGGAACGTGGAACGGGTCATGAGCCACGTGATGCGGACGCTCCGGCCCGCTCCTTACCCGAAACGCCCGCGTTACCCCCGCGTTTCACCCGCATAACGCCCGCGTTTTACCCCGCGTTTGCTATTGGTCCGATGTGTGGCATAATCAATCTCCGGCGGGGTGTACCCCGCCGGGCCGTCGCACACCGCGACGTCAAGCGATCCGGCCGCCCCCGCGCGGCCCCCGTGCGTGCGTCGCGCGCGGGGGCCGCGCGGGGGCGGCCGGATTACTACGTCTAACGGAAGGGCCAGCCTAACACCTAACGGTGGGGGGCGGGCCTTTCCGCGTCCGATCGGCGCGCATTCTGCGCGCCGGCGGCAACCCGGATCGCGCACCATGCGCGGCCCGGTCGTTCCAACGAGAGGAAACGAAGATGAGCCAAGATAAGCAGATCGCAAACGCGCAGACGGTTCCGGCGGCGATCAAGTCTCGCGCGGAAGTGGATCACGAGCGTAAGGCGTTCGACCGGACGAACGGGATCACCCGTTCGCTTGGGGTGGCGGCCATGCTCGACTTGATCGCGGGCGGCGCCGAGGAAGAAGACCGCGAGTCGGAGGCGGAAGCGCCCGCAGCGGTGGCGGAGCAGCTTCACAAGATGGGCGCGGCGCGCGTGCGCCGTGCCTCGCGCGCGGGCGTCGTCGCGGCTGTCAAAGCCATGACGGGCCGCCGCTAGTCGCCCCTGGCGGGTGGCCCCTTCGGGGGCCGCCCGCTCGGGCCCGCGCTGGGTCCGGCACAGACACGCCCGCCTCGCGTTGCCCCTTCCGGGCGGCGCGGGGTGCGCGTGGTCCCTTGGCGCGCGGGGCGCGTGGGCGTGACCCTTTCGAGGGTCGCGCCCATCGCGGCCCGCGCTGGGTCCGACACAAGCACGCCCGCCTCGCGTTGCCCCTTCCGGGCGGCGCGGGGTGCGCGTGCGTGCTCCGTCGATGGGTCGCAGGCGGCCCGCGACGGAAGGGAGGTCAGATGGCAAGCATCTGGCGCGAGGGCCACGCCTGGCGCGCGAGTCTGGACGGTGCCGACCTCGGCACGTTCACGTCTCGCGACAAGGCGCGGCGTGCTCGCGACAAGGCGCGGCGCGTGCGTGATGGCGCGCTGCGCAAGGTAGGAGCGGATCGCGTCCGCCGCGCAAGGTACGCAGGTATCCGCGCGGCGGTGTGCGCGCTGACCGGCCGCCTCGACTGAGAGGCGGCCGTGCGGCCCGCGCTGGGTCCGGCACAGACACGCCCGCCCTTCGCTGCCCTTCCAGGCGGCGCGGGGCGGGCGTTTTTGCGTTCCGTCGAAGGCTGCGCAAGGGGCGCAGTCGAAAGGAGTGTGCGATGTATACGGCAATCTGGTTCGACGGCGGGCGCTGGCACGCCGCCGTTCTTGATGGGGGCGTCGTGCGCCCCCTGGGTTCATCCCGTACCTGGCAGCGCGCCGAGGCGCGCGCCGCCGCGTACGAGCTGAAGCTCGCGCGGCGCGCGGCACGGCGCACGACGCGCGCCGCCGCGTACATCGTCGCGTCCGCAAACGCGGCGACGAACGCGGCGGCAAGCGCCACGTTCTAGTACACGCAAGACGCCCGCCTCGCGTTGCCCCTTCCGGGCGGCGCGGGGCGGGCGTTTTCTCGTTCCGTCGAAGGCAGGATTGAACGGGGCTGGCACTCATGCCAGTCTCGCAACCGGAGGAACAGATGGCGAAGCCAAGGAAGCCGAAGACGAGCCGCGTGGCAGGGGCGCCGAAGGCGAAGACGAGCCGCACGCCGCTGCCCAAGACCGGCACGCCACCAGCGATCCGCCGCTGGGCGCACCCTGGCGAAGCGGTGCCGCTGCCGGCGTTCGACCCGGACGCGCCATACAAGGCGCCGGACACGGAGGAGGCTCGCCTGAAGCGAATCGGTGCGGTGCAGACCCGCCGCTCGCTGTCCATAGCAAGCGAGCAGGCAGATCGCGCCGCACAAGCGACCGTCTCCGGCGGCCAGCTACCGCGCAGGGAGCGCAGCATCGACTCCGCTGTCGACGTTCCGTTCCGCGAGAGCGACAAGGAACGCGCCAAGCGCGAACTGGACGCGACGATCGCGATCCAGTCCGAGTACGACGCAGCGGTCAGGGCCCGCGAAGCCGAATATGGCGCGATGGACCCGAAGACGCGCAAGGCGTCTATCGGCAGCGACTACCGCGCGCGCGTCGCGGCGCAGGTGGAGACTTCCAGCGCATCGCCACGGCGTCGGCGAGAGATCATCATGGGCCGCACGATGCGCGCGCCCACCGAGGCCGAGCGTCGAGCGCCGGTCCAGTCGGGCGACTTCACTGTCGCAGACCCCGAGTACCAGGCTTCTGCCGGATACTATCAGCTCGACCGGATTCGAGAGCCACAGTCTCTCGAACGGACTGCTGAGAAGCAGATTGCCGACGAGTACGAGGGCGTCAAGCTGACGCCTGGCGAGCTGAAGGCCAAGACCGTCGAACGCCTGGCGCAGCTACAGGCGAAGGCCGAGACCGGCGTCTGGGCGCCGAACTTCGACGACCCAAACCAGTACGGTGCGCCGCAGTCCGTACTACTCGGTCGCCATCGCGACATCTCGTTCGGGCCCAGGGTCCAGGCCGCCGCGCAACACGCGATGGAACGCGACGCCGCCCATGCCGTATCGCAACTGTCGACGCCGGAAGGCATGGCGACCCACGAGGTCGACGAAGTGGAGAAGTTCAAAGCGGCGAACACCGACTACCGCTTCGGGCAGCTTCAGGACGCCGCATGGCGTGCCGAGGAGATCCGCAGCGGACGAATGACGCCAGCCGAGGCGTCGATGTCCGAGCCAGACCGCTCGACGGTGACGCATACGCAGATGGCGTACATGCTCGCCTCGCGCTTCGGACCAGAGGTCCCCGCAGAGGCGAGAGACTTCACGATCGCCACGCAGCAGCGCATGGAGATCGTCGTCGTCCCCGATCCCGACGATCCGACGGGGAAGCGCAAGCTCCACCTGCGCTTTCCGATCCTCAACGACGAGCCCGACGAGGACGGCACCTACTCCGTCCGCCCGGACACGGAGGCCATCGCCACAAAGTACGCTGGCGACACGAAGCAGAAGGGCGGCCTCCACCAGATCCGAATGAAGGTGAAGGGGCCGCAGATCACCTTCCAGCGCATGCAACAGGCGCAAGAGCACGCCGCTGGCGAAATGATCACGCGGCAGCGCATGCAGAAGGTCTTTGACGCCATGGTGCGCGACTACCAGCACTACAAGGGCCGCGCGCTCCGTAAGCGGATCGAGGAAGTCACCGGGACGCGCAACGCGCCGATGGATCGCCACCGCATCTGGTGGCTGATGGTGGAGTACGGATTCAAGCTCCCCACCTGGAGCAAGGTGCACCTCCCCGTCGGCGGCCTTGCAGCCTGGGCTCATCGCAAGCTGAAGCCCATCATCCCGCCGCGCTGAAGCACTCGTTCTCCCAAACGGCTCGCCCTGCACACGCACGGCGGGCCGTTTGCGTTCTGGTTCGCGCCGAGAGGCGGTTGATTAGACAGCAAGTCCCTACGCCGAGAGGCGATTGTCCACTAGGGGACATCGAAGGAGACTCTCATGACCACCACCAAGTCCTCTCATTTTTTCAAGACAGTTGCGCATCTGCTCGGTGATGCCCACGGGCACCACTGGGCCAAGACGGGCCCGCGGGCAGCATGGTTGGCCGGTGATCTCGTCGCGTTCGACGCGGCCATCGCCGCGTTCGAGGCGGAGAACCCCGAGGACTGGGGCGGCATCCAGCACCCCGCACCCAGCATCTGGGAGCACGAGACGTGCACCAGGCGCACGTCATGGGTGCTCGACAACGAGCAACTCGTCGTGACACTCCACACAGAGGGGGCCGTCGACGGCCTCAGGTGGCTCGTCGGCGCCACCATCGCGACGCTTGTCCTCGACGCGCGCAATCCGCACATCCTCGTCGCGCACGTGCGCGACTGGACGCTCTGGACGAGCGCGCTCGTCCACGGCAACGGAGACACCGGCGCCGAGCGCGCCAGGCGCTTCTGCGCCAATCTCAACACGAACCTCCAGCTCGACAACGAGCTGGGGATGGGCCGCGCGCTCATGGCCGAAATGGCGGCGCGATGAGCCCGGAGTGGGCGGCGCTCGTCGCCGACTACTTCGCCACGGCGAAGGCGGTCGGCGACCTCCGCTACAACCCAGACCCCAGACTGGGCGACGCCGCTCGCCCCGCGCTCGACGCGCGCGTCGCTGAGCTGGCGGCGCCACTCCTCAACCCGGAGCCGGGGCGAGAGGAGTACGCGATCAGCGATGCCATTCGCGACGCCGCGCGCGTCGCGAAGATGGCGCTCAACGCGGCGATCATCGCCGCGTGGCGCGCGGGCGACCCCGCGATCACCGCAGTGCCAAGCCGGCACGGGTACGAGGACCGAGACGGAGACATCCACTGGCACGTCTCGTACACGCTCCAAGTCCGAACGGACGCGGGGCAGTACCAGGTGCCGATCCCGGCAGAGACTTGACTTGAAGTACAACCACCAACCAACCAGGAGACTTCCATGAACCTCGCAGAAGCAACTGAGACCGAGACCCCGCGCCAGGAGCGCATCGCTGAGCGCATCGCCGCGCTCACACCGGGCTCGCCGCGCCGCGCGCGCACGCTCGCCGCGCTCACGCGCAACGCGGCGTACAAGGCGCGCAAGCTCGCGCGCGTCAAGGCGCGCGAGGACGAGGCGGCGGCGAAGGCCGCGAAGGCCTCGTAGCCGCCAGCGCCAATCACACCGCCGCCCGCGCGCCGCTGCCCGATCTGGGCGCGGTGCGCGGGCGTTTCCCGTTGTAAGATGGCGACTCACGCCACTGTGACCAACCGGGAGGAGGTGAGGTCAATGCAATTGCCGCTGTAATGGCGGCACCACGGAGGCCCGCGCTCTAGCCAATCATGGGCTAGGGCGCGGGCCTTTTCGCATTTGATGGGAGGCTGCCAATGACGGTTTTTATTCACGAACGCGACTGCTACGGCAAGATAGCAAAGGTCGAGGGGCCGCTTTGGGTTCGCGACGAGGCCCATTACATGGGGCTTGCCGCCGAAACCGGCCGCCTGCTGTCGAACTACTCGTTCGCTGGAGCGATCCTCCAGTGGCACTACAACGAGACCGCCGTGATCTATGGGCTCGGCGGCTTCCACCGCTACTTCATCCGAGAAGACGGCCGAGTCGTCTTCTCGAAGCACCACTGTTCCGACCCGAAGCGCGAGGCATTCGCGGCCGAGGTCGGGTTCGACGTCGAGTAGCCACACACACACCAGGAGTCATCATGTTCAACTTCGGCACATTCGCCTGGGCGACACTGCCCGACGGTGAGAAATGTGCGCTCGACGAGGAGCGCTTCGTGTACTGGACCATCGCGCGCGCGAGGAAGTACCTCGCGAAAGAGGTCGCAGCGCGCCCCGGCTGCACGTCGGTAACAGTTGAGATTCGCCGACCCAGCAAAGGCGCCTCCGAGCAGGAGGTGCTCACTCTCACGAGCTACGGCCGCGAGGCCGCACGGCGCATGGACGAGGCGCTGTGACCCGGCGAGAAGAGACCACGCTTGCTGTGGACACCTTCATGCGCGTTTCTCGTGCGCAGAACGGTTCGTCAGACGAGCAGTTCCGAGAAATGCACCCGGTAGACCACCGAGAGGACCGCGAACTCGACAATCTCGTGCGGGAATCGCTCCCGCGATGGAGGTGAGAATGGGCGACGACAAGTTCTTGTGGGCCGTCATCACGGCAGAGGCGCGTGTGCGCGAACTCGTGCCACACCGCGACGGACTCAATCTGCGGCGGCATGACCCACGATCGGATCAAGTGGTCCAGATCGAGGTCTGGGCAGACGTCAACAACCCCGCCAAGGACCGCGAGCTGCGCGGCGTCGACGGGCAGGGAGTCGTCGTGGTGGTCAACGAAACTGGCGACGTCTGAATGAAGAATCTCGCCCAGGCGGAGGAGCGCATGACCACGACCACCACGCTTACCCGCGAGCAAATCGCGGACTGGATCAAGACAAAGGACGACTGCTGCGCATTCGCGGACATCGCGCGAGCCGTTCGTCTTGGAGATGACACCGAGGCGCGCATGCTCGCCGCTCGCTACCGCTCGTGGCTCTCGGCATACGAGATCGAGTGGTTCACCAAGTTCGGATTGCTCTAGAAAGGACCAAATGGCAATGCCTAGCGTCCGAGACATACATCAAGACTGCGTCGGTAAGAAGATCGCGCGAGTCTCCAAGGGGCTCGACTCTGACGGCGCGTACATCTGGATCATCTTCACAGATGGCTCCAGCATGGAAGTGGTTCCAGCGGGGCTGACCGACATCAGCATCGACTACATGAACGCGTCCGACTCGTGGCACGCGGGAAGGAAGTAGCCAGGGCAGATCGAGATCGACACCAGCTCCGCGAAGTGGAATCAGCCCACCGGACGATAGCAGTGAAAGGAACAGCGACTATGACCACCACGACCACGACCACGACCACGACCAGTCCGCTCGAATCCGCAGACGAGAAAGCCCCGCACTTCGTGTCGATGCGCGGAACCGGATTCCAGGTTTTCTTCGCCAACGGATGGGGCGTGTCCATCCAGTTCGGCACGCACAACTACTGTGATAACCGCCGGTGGGATCTCTCCAGCGCAGGGGTCCCCGCGAAGGCGACGTGCAATAACGCGGAGGTCGCCGTCATCACGCCGGAAGGCGATCTGCTGCGGCTCGGCGGCGACACTGTGCATGGGTGGGTGCCACCGGACGCCGCGGCGAAGCTGATCACGGTCGTGCAGGCATTCGCCAGCGACATCGAGCACAAGCAGGCGACCGCTCTCTGCGCGGCGGTCCTGGAGGAGTCATGACCACCACCCTCCTCGCCACCAACTCCCCCCGCCCCGAGCCGCTCAAGTTCGAGAAGGTCTCAGGCAACGCCTGGCCCGAAGACTACGAGGACGAGTGTGGCCTCTGGCGCCACGCGCGCGCCATCGACGCAGAGGGCCCCATCTGGCTCTACATCCAGATGATGGAGCGGCCGAGCGACTGCCGCGAACCGTTCGGTCACAGATGGTGCGCGTCACTCATCGGCGTCTCACCGTTCTTCTCGACCGACGAGAGTATCCGCTCAGCGCTCGAAAGCTGCGGCGACCATCTCGAAGACTGCTGGAACGATCTCAACGACGCGCAACGAGAGATGGCGCTGTGCGAGACGCTCATCAGCGTCGGCGTCCAGATGAACGTCATCGACAAGACCAGCTCTCGCGCGAAGGGTGCGTACAAGGGCTGCGCTACCGCGGCCAACATCGCCACCATGATGTGGGGCTTCATCGCTGACCGGCAGGCAAACGCCGTCGGCAACAGCGGTTGGGACTTTCTCAAGGGGACGTACGGCTGGGGCAAGCAGGACACGCGCAAGCCCAACGAGTTTCAGGCAACCGTCATCGCGTGGCTCAACCGCTTCTACGCGGGGCGCGCCGAGTACCAGAAGGAGTCTCGCGGATGACCGGCCTCATCGTTGTACGCTCCGTGCGTCTCCGCGAGCTGCGCGCCGCGCAGAGGCTCGCGTGGGAGGCGTACGTCGCCGCCGGCTTCCTGCTCTACACGCCGGAAGCAAAGCGCGCCCGCGCCACGTACCTCGACGCGACCGAGGCCGTCATCGACCTCAACCTCACCATTCAAGAACTCATCGAATCCAACCACCAACCAGGAGCGACCATGATCAATCCCAAGCTGCCACGAGACATCCGGCAGGTGAAAGTGCAGATGCATCTCGACCCGCGCGACCTGCCCAAGAACGTCGAGTCTGTCACGGAGGTCTACATCACAGACGTCTCGTGCGCGCACCACTACTGCTCTGCCGAGCGCCTCGCGTGGATGCTCGGCCTCCGCTACGAGTTCGAGCCAGTCGACGGCTTGACCGAGGCGGAGCGAGAGGCCGTGGGCGAGGACGCGATCGAGGAGGGAGGCCCCGAGGACACCTACATGAACCTCTCACGGGTCAAGGACATGCCGCACGTCCGCTTCGAGGACGACGCCGAGGACAGCGATGACGACGCGATGGAAGCGGCGCGCGAATACTTCCAGGGGAACTGGCAGTGAGCGACGACATCACGGGCTGCATCTTCGTCAGCCATCGCCAGGCGCGGAGCGTCGTGACGAAGGCGCTCAAGGCCTCCGGTGTCCGCGGCACCTACCTGTCTCGCGCGGAAAGCGGCGGCACGGCGCGCTTCGTCACTTCTGGCACGCGCGCACAGCTTGACGTGCTCTACGCGATTCTCTCACACGCAGATGTCGACGGCATCGAAACGTACTGCGAAGGATGACGACCATGAACATCACCCCCATCACGTTCGACAAGCGCGACCTGGAGCGCGCCGACTACGACATCGAGAAGGTTCTCGGTCGTCCCAGCAACTACATGCACGGCGACGACAAGCGGACGTTCGTCACCTGGTCGATCGGTCCAGTCGTGCTGACGCGCGACAGCGAGATCATCGACCAGGCGAACTACAAAGTGCTCGTCGCGTCGCTCGCCGCTGCCGAGGAAAACGGCGACATCGAGAAGGAGTCCTACTCGCTCAATCGCGCCTCGCACTGGGCCGTGGGCTGGGTCGAGCACCTCTCGTTCCTCGCCCGCGCTGAGTCCGGCGAGCACCACGTCGTGCTCGGCAAGAATCACGACAAGGACGAGCGATTCGCGTACTCCGTGCTTGCCACGGACGCAGACGACGCAATCGATGCCGTCAAGGCGGGCCCGCTCGCAGGCTGCAAGGACTACCTCATCGTCGGAGTCGGCACGGGGAGCGACTTCAAGGTGAGCATTCCCGTCACAGACGTGCCGCGCATGACGCGCGTCGGCCGCTGGGTCCACGCATGGCTCGGCATGCTCCAGGAGTATCCGGTCGCTAGTGATGAGGTGTTCTCCGAGATGGAGAGCGAGGCCAGCTTCGAGGCTGTCAAGGACATGGCGAGCCATCGCCCCTTCAACATTGAGCTGACGGACGAGCAGACGTACGAAGTGCTCTCGTTGCTCGAAACGAACGAATCTCTGAATGGCGAGTACCCGCGTGAGAACAAGCTCCGCGACGCGCTCATCGAGCTGAAGATCCTCGTCGAGGACGAAGACGAAGACGAAGAGACGGTGAGCCCATGATCCCCGTCGCGCGCCTCTTGTTCCGCGGGAGCGACGAGAGCGACGGACTTCTCATCGGCGCCTTGCTGACCACCGGACGTCGACTCTTTCTCCCAGGACACGTCTACGAGATTCAAGAGTGCATGGGTGAGTTCATCATCCGTGACGTCGGGCCGTCGTGGGTCAAGGGACACTCAGGAGGCACAGGCTATTGCTGGGGCAACAGCGTCGACCACCTGTTGCACGCTGGCAAGGTGCTCTTTCTGTCGGAGAGTGAGTACGGTGCGCTGCGCAAGCAACGAAAGAGCGAGGACTGACATGGCAACTCTCATCACGGTCGACGGCGAAAGCAGTGAGGTCCAGGCGACGGCGCTTGCAGAGATGCAGATGCTCGTCGGCGGCTACATCGAGATGGTGACGTTCAGTGACGGCTCGCTCATGGTCTGCAACGAGGAGGGCAAGATCAACGAGCTGCCGCGCAACAACGTGGCGACGGAGATCTTCAGGATGAAGCAGCGCGGCACGCAGGATTGGATCGCAGGAGATGCCATCTTCTTCTCGCGCGCCGAGAACGAAAAGATGCAGGAGGAGTGAGATGACGACCAACCACGACGACCACGACGACCACGACCATCGCTGCAAGGGCGAGAAGCTCTACGGCAGATACTACTGCCGGCACTGCGCCGACACGAACCAGTGGGTGCAGGCCACTGAGTGTTTCTCGATGGGCATCTACGCAGGCATGTACTGCGGTCCCTGCTGGGACAAGGACGGCCGCAACCACGATCGGCCATTCGATCCGATGGACGCCGGCGAGTCCTACGGAGACGAGGACCTCTGATGCGCTACAACATCACCGCCGCCGAAGAGCCGCAGAACCTCGGCGTCCGCGTCACGTTCCATGGTCTCGCGCCGCACCAATACAGCAGCAGGGGCGGTCCCGACACGACGTGGCTCTTCACGCGCTACGACTACGAGAAGGACGTGCCGCCGTTCTTCTGTGAGGGCATCGCGGAGTCGCGCTGCTACACGCTGGCATGGGCCGTCTACATCTGGCTCTACGACGAGTGCCAGACGAGCGACGACCTCAAAGACGGCGACGAAATGGTCCTCGACTACGAGTGCCAGGAGTACGTGACCGTCGTCAACACATGGCCGACGTGCGACGCGGCCAAGTTCTTCGAGGACGCCTTCCGCGTCGAGCACGGCCTGCCGACGCTCGCGGAAGCGGAGCGGGCGCGACGTGAGAAGGATGCGGCAGAGCGCCGCTACGAAGGAGGCTGGTGATGGCGAAGAAAGAATGGGTCGTGACGGGAGACATCACGTTCGCGTTCGTCATGAGTGTCATGGCGGAGACTGAAGAGGAGGCGGAAGAGATGGTCGCGTCGATGAATCCCGACAAGTTCGACATCTGCAAGGAGGAGCCGCTCGTCGACATCCAGGAAGTGCAGAGGGGACAATGACGCTTGAAGAACTGATCGCTGAACAGCAGGCACGACAGGTCGCGGAGATTCTCGATCTCCTGCGCGTCACCGGCCTGCCCACCAACCCCACCACCACCCAAGCTCAGACCACCACCAAGGAGACCACCATGGCAAAGAAGATGAAGTTCAACATCACGGGACGCATCACGGAGCACTACACGCTACGCGTCGAAGCCGACAGTGAGTCGCAGGCGCGAGAGTACATGGAGCGCCTCCGCACGAGAGACGTGCGTGATGAGGATGAGTACGTAGTGACCGACCTCAACCACGACATCACCTGCGTCGAGGCCGCGTCGCGGTCCTTCAGCGTGGAGGGCACCATCGAGGTGCCGTTCTCGATCGTCGTGCAGGCGACTGACGCCGACGAAGCGATGGAGAAGGTCGCCGAGATGACGATGGGCGAGATTCGTCGCGAGGGCGAACTGCTCACGGAAGAGATCTGCGCGAACACCGCGGAGCCGTGCTGATGACGGGCCCCGTGTTCGGTTGCTTCGCAGTGGACGCGAAGCAGTACGTCACCGTCAATGGCCGCCTCACGGACGGGCACGGCCTCGCGGTGCGCTTCACCTCATTCTCCGAGGCCGACGCATTCGCCAAGCGCGTCGTCACGAAACCATCTCTCACCAACGCGACGGTCGTCATCACCGCGTGGGAACAGGAGTAGCGAAATGGGAAACGAGATTCGGTACACGCTCGTGCAGCACACGGGCTACGTCGTCGGGCGCAAGCCCGAGTTCAAGCGCGCAGTCGAGATGCGGAGCGTTTCGGCCAACGCGGCTGACCGAGTCCGCGCGGCAGGAGGAGTGGTCTTTGACTCCTACGCGGCGGCGAGCGAGGGCGAGGAAGCCGCGAACTACCCGCCGGAGGTGCTGTGGCTCATCCCCTGCTGTCGCGGTACGTTCGCGATGAGTGAGGTGGATGGACTCAAGGTGTATGTGCCGCCGAAGGAGACGACATGACCACCATGAAGCAAATCGCAGCAGACGCCATCCTCGTGCAGAGCGCCTGCAACCTCAGCGGCGTCGTCAAGTCCTTCGCGGACGCGACGTCGGTCATCTGGGCCGAGGCCCGCGCGCGCGGCGAGGGAACCGACTGGGTGAACACGCACCCCGTCGCGCGGCTCTACACGTTCCAGCTCGCGACGCTAAGCGGCGTCGCGTACACAACTGCCGACTTCACGTACGCAGACGCCTACAACGCGTGCTGCGAACTGGCAGGTGAGTGATGCCCGCGCTAGCTCCGGCCATCTGGCGCAATCCGTACGCGCCTTCGCCGTCGTCGCCAATGCTCCACCCCGAGCAGCGCTGCTACGTCTACGTGACGATCGAGCGCGACGGCGAGTACGTCGGCCTCAAGCGCTGGTCCTCGCGGCGCGGCTTCGCAGCGATCCGACGTGCGGCCAAAGCAGCCTACCCAGGCTGTCAGTTGCAGTTCGGCAGGTGCTGGTGGATGACGCCATGAGCATCGGCCACGCCTGTCCGAGGTGCGGTGCCGCCGCGGGACGCTTCTGCATCAGGCCAGACACGGAGCCGCACGTCACGCATCTCGCGCGACGCGCGCTCAACACGCGCTACGCCGGTCGCGCGCTCTCGTCCCGCGAGGAGCGTGAGCTGAAGCGGTTCGGCCTGCCGACGTTCCAACTCGACCCACCACGGAGCAAGCGATGAAAGCCAAACTGCTGGTACTGTCGCGCAAGGCGGGCGCGATCGGCGAGTTCGAGTGGACGCTGGAAACAGTCAAGGCGGCGACTCTTGACGCCGCGATCGATGCGACGTTCAACGATCGCCGTCGCGAGTACAACGTCGTCGTCGAAGCGACGCCAGAGAACCTGGCGCGCGCCAACATGGGAGCACTGACATGAAGAAGAAGAAGAAGCCAAAGCTGATCAATCTGGTGTTCACGATCGTCTGCACCGAAGACGACGCGCGCGGCATCGAGGCTGCCGTCGATGCGTGCCTCGACAGTCTCGACGGAATCGAGAGCTACGTCTCTGACACCGAGGACCGTCCATGGGAGGACGGAGAGGAAGAGGGGTCATGACGAAGAAGAGGTCTTTCAGGCTCGTGGTCTGCATCGACGTCAACGCCGATTCCCTGGAGTCGGCCTACGAGCAGGTCTACCGCGCGCTCGGCAAGCTGCCGCCCGGATTCGAATGGGAGTCCTCGGACGAAGCGTACGACGAAGACGGCGACGGGCAGGCTGTCGACGAGGACGTCCTGTCCGCCGCGCGCATGGCCGTGCTCGACAGGCTCGTGGAGAAGCAGTGAAACCGGTCGACGCGGCAATCGGAGCCCTGCGCGTCGTCGAGGATTCCTGCGCCAGGCTGCGCGCGCGGCTGCATCCATACGCGACCAAGTCGCACAACCCGTTCCGTGACTGCTGCGACGAGCACGAACTCGACCCGCACGCACCCGACTGCCACCACCAACCAACGGAGACACGACCATGATGTACTGCAACGACCCCAAGACGAGCACGGGCGATTGGATCAAGTTGAACTTCAACGAGGAGCACGGGCCGCTCATCGCGCACGCGATGGGCGAGGACTTCGACGCGCTGGAGCGCCTCGGCCGCCCGGAGGATTTGGACCTCGACGAGCCCGAGGACCCGTGCCTCGACGAGCCCGACTCGGACGAGATGACCGCGAATGAGTACGCGCAGGCGCTCGCCGCGTACAACGCGGAGATGGCGCCCTACCGCGAGGAGCTTGCCGCCTACGAGAAGGCCCTCGAAGCGCACGAGGAGGCCGTGCGGGAGTTCGAGGAGGAGCTGCACGGCTTCCCCGTCGCCTGGAACTGCATGTGGAGCCCGCGTGAGAGCGTGTACGGCGACCAGCTCGATGCCCTCACCGAGGCTGGCTTCGTCGTCTACTCAGTCTCGAAGCACACCGATGTGCCCTTCGGCTTCGATGACGTCTTCGGAGTCGACGGCGGCGGCTACGACTTCTACGACCAGCACTGGAAGCCGCTGCGCGCCATCGTGTCGCGCAACGCGGCGCAGCGCTGGCTCGGCAAGGGTTACGGCTCCGCCGAGGAGACGGTGCGCGAGCACAACGAACTCGTCACGTACCTCGCCAACGAGAAGCGCAACAGCGAAGGCGAGGCGGAGCGCTTCATCCGCGCCTACTCGCTGGCGGTCCCCGCAGCCGCGGCGGCGGAGTGACTATGCGCTTCATCCTTTGGGAGTCGGACCGTGGCGAGCCGCACCGTGACGAAAACGGCAACTACCTCACGAGTGGTGCCATCGGCGTCGTCGACGATGCAAATGTCTACCTCACGACGTACGCCAAGTATCCCGACGCCAGACGCCCCTGGGACCTCGCGGTCCACGAGCGCATCTGCGGCGTCGAGTACAGCATGGCGTGGACGCACGGCATGTACGACATCATCCGAATCGACTGACCACCAACCACCGAGGACATCATGAGCGAGCACGTCGGCTACCACAACTGCGCCTGCCACGACTGCTTCGAGCTGTACGTCGGCGAGCCTGGCGAGCTTTGCAACGACTGTGAGGAAGCCGGTTGTGAGCCGGATGACGAGTGCTGTGCGTCAGGCGCGTACGGCGGCGATGAAGACGACAACCAACCACCACCGAGGGCACCATGAGCAGAGAAAACGTCTACGAGAAGTTCGAGGTCGAGTACCTCACGGTCAAGATCGTCAACGACGAGAGCCCGTCCAATCCGCGCGACGACCACAGCGGGTCACTCTTCTTCGGGTGGCACAAGCGCTACCTCTGCGGCGACGACCCGACGAAGCACGGGATGCCCAACGCGCATCACCTGCGAGAAGTCTTCCCCGACGGATGGGATGAGATCCGTGCCCACATCGAGGAGCACTTCAAGCCGCGCTGCATCCTGCCGGTCTTCATGTACGACCACGGTGGCGTGGCCTACTCGACCGGCTCCTTCGGATGCAGCTGGGACAGCGGCCAAATCGGTTTCATCTTCACACACGGCCCCGACGACGACTGGGAGGACCCCGAGGCAGCACTCAAGGCGCTGGTCGAGGAGTATTCCGAATGGGCCAGCGGCAACGTCTGGGGCTACGTCGTCGAAAACAGCGAGGGCGACGTAGAGTCGTCGTGCTGGGGCTTCATCGGCGACCCCGACAAGAGCGGCGTCATCGAAGAGGCGCGCGCATCCGCCAAGTGGCTGATCGAGCGTGAGAGGCGCGAGGCGCAGCGCTGCGCCGACATGGTGCGACTGTGACCGCCCGCGCTGGGTCCGGCGGCATCGCC
>Ga0315274_10002376_pt1 | contig 28466 bp, 13 predicted proteins | sample YL17G02_20_MG_FD_203700 | JGI IMG/M metagenome (GOLD analysis project Ga0315274, IMG submission 203700) | Sediment microbial communities from Yellowstone Lake, YNP, Wyoming, USA - YL17G02_20 | ecosystem: Environmental > Aquatic > Freshwater > Lake > Sediment | place: USA: Wyoming | collected...
CGACATGGAGAACCGCACGGTTTTCGGTTTCATTGATTTTATCTCCCACGAACATCTTTTCTATTGCATCTTTTACATGGCACTCTTCAGCAAGCTCCAGGAGAAAACGCAAGGTCTCTTCAGTGATCATGTTCTTTGAGTAATCGACCGTGATCTCTTCAAATCGGAGAGAGAACCTAAAAAACCTGTCCGGATGTTCAACAAACAGGTCGATCATACGCCTGTCTTTCATCATCCGGTAATGATCTTCGAGCCTTTTCCATGCTGTTGTTTTGATGGGATTGATCTTATCGAGCATAAGCGTCTCTTTCTTTTTTCGGACCGTAGGGTTGGCTACGAACCGTCTCGACCTTAATGTTGCAAAAATTTCACCATACGGACATGGGTGAACCGGTCAGAAAGGCTTCGGGGCGAACCTTTCACCGAATAAGCACCCTCGCCTCCGACACCTGCCGGAGTTCACATAGGATGGAGTCCTACCATTCCCTTAAGACATCATATCAACCGCCGTCCGAAGCCTTGAAGAGCGGTTTACCCAGGGCCGTGTTTGCAACTGTAAAGTCCGTTCAACGGTGCGGCTCTGCCGCGGCGAAAACCCGACCGATGAAGGTTTGCGCCTCCTCCTGAATCCGCCGCAAATGGTCTTTGCCGATAAAGCTCTCTGCGTAAATCTTGTAGATCTCTTCAGTGCCGGAGGGCCGTGCTGCAAACCAGCCGTTTGATGTGATCACTTTCAACCCCCCGATGGCGCCGCCGTTCCCTGGAGCGACGGTGAGGATCGCTTGGATCTTCTCCCCTGCCAGCTCCGATACCCGGATCTGCTCTGGCGTGAGCTCTTGCAGAACTCTCTTCTCCGTTGTCGTCGCAGGCAGGTCCATCCGCTCATAGACGGGATCGCCGAATTCGACCGTGAGGTTGCGATAGAGTTCGCCAGGGTCGCGTCCGGTCTTCGCCATCATCTCTGCTGAGAGCAGTCCGAGGAGGATGCCGTCTTTGTCCGTGCTCCAGACCGTTCCGTCGCGCCGGAGGAACGAAGCCCCTGCGCTTTCTTCCCCGCCAAAACCGAGGGATCCGTCGAGGAGTCCCTCCACGAACCATTTGAATCCTACCGGGACCTCCACGAGGCGGCGGCCAAGCCGGTTGGTCACCCGGTCGATCATGTTGCTGCTCACCACGGTCTTTCCGACGCCGGCATTGTTCGGCCAGCCGCCACGCTGACTGAAGAGGTACGAGATAGCGACTGCCAAGTAGTGGTTAGGATTAAGGAGACCGGCGCTGCGACTGACGATACCGTGCCGGTCATTATCCGTATCGTTGGCAAGGGCGACGTCAAATTGCTCCTTCATGGCGATCAAACCCGCCATGGCGTACGGCGAAGAACAGTCCATTCGGATTTTCCCATCCCAGTCCACCGTCATAAATCGAAAGGTTGGATCCACGGTGCCGTTGATGACCGTCACATCGAGGCCGTAGCGCTCGGCAATGGGTAGCCAATACGCCACGCCAGCACCGCCCAAGGGATCCACTCCGATGCGGAGCTTTGCGTTGCGAATCGCGTCCATGTCCAATACGGCGCCGAGGTCACCGACGAAGGACCCGATGTAGTCGTGGCGGTGGATCGTGGCTGCAGTGCGGGCCCGACCATAGGGGATCCGTGCAACACCGCGTAAGCCGTCAAAAAGGAGAGCGTTGGCCTGCTCCTCGATCCAGCGAGTGATGCGGGTGTCCGCCGGACCTCCGTGAGGAGGATTGTATTTGAAACCGCCGTCTTCTGGCGGGTTATGAGAGGGCGTGATCACAATGCCATCGGCAAGGCCTGACTGCCGACCGCGGTTATACTTCAAAATCGCATGGGAGATGACAGGGGTCGGCGTGTAGCCGCCGTCACGATCCACCATCACCTCAACGCTGTTCGCTACCAATACTTCGAGTGCACTCGCGAAAGCCGGTTCAGAAAGCGCGTGCGTGTCCATCCCCAGAAAAAGCGGTCCATCAATGTGCTGTTGCTGCCGATACAGGCAGATGGCCTGACTGATGGCGAGAATATGGGCTTCATTAAAGGCTTGCTTAAAGGCGGAGCCGCGGTGCCCAGAGGTGCCAAAGGCCACGCGCTGCTCAGGAATGGATGGATCGGGCCGTTCGGTGTAGTAAGCTGTCACCAGCCGGGGAATGTTGACAAGCATCGAAGGGAGGGCCGGCTTTCCAGCCTGGGGATGCACACTCATCGATGTCTCTCCTCTGTCCCACCGGGAATCGTTGGAACGTTTAAAAATCTTATCATACCAGTTAGACTATTTCAAAAGATTTCGTTTCGATTTCGAAAGATCGAAGCTATTGTCATGTCTCAAAAGTACATTTAATAACTGTGCCCCCCCCTCACCCTCCCCTCTCCCCATTGGGGAGAGGGGAGGGTGAGGGGCAAGCGTCCAGAGTCATTGAGGAAGTGCAGTAGAAAGCATTTTCGTTTTGTTAAAAATGGACTTTCATGCTTATTCAACGAATTTCTGAGACGGCACGCTAGGTTAAGGGTGTTGAATTCACAGAATCCATGACAGCCATCTTTCTTGGCACCCATTATGGTTAGCATCCACTGACCACAATCCGTAATCACAAATCAAAACCCCTGCAATTTCCCTGTCATGCTGAAATTTTTTCAGCATCTCTCATTACTCATACTAAGGAGTCCGTAATTGAGTAGACATATTGCTCAGAAAATCTCCCCTCGACCCTCTTTGCCAAAGAGGGGTAATTCCTCCCTTTTGTAAAGGGAGGGGAGGAGGGATTTAGTTTCCGGTGTCTATACAATTATGGACTGACTAATAACTCCCAGACCCTGACACGAGTTCAGCGTGACAATTACGGATTATGGCCCTGGGAAAGGATTTGACCGTCTTGATCCGAATCTGATAACATAGCGCAGCGTAGCCGCAACCAAAAAAGAAGCAATGAAATCACCCCCTCACCCTATCCCTCTCCCCCGAGAGCGGGGGAGAGGGGAGATAAGGATGGAGGTCGGGGGCTTCTGAAATCCCTCTCCCCCGGGAGCGGGGGAGAGGGGAGGGTGAGGGGGAAAATCCCGACAAAATTTGCTTAACAAAATTTCAAGAAAATGAACTACCCCGCCGCAAGCAGCGGGGTATCAAAAACTTTAAATTCTGTCATTCCGCACTTGATGCGGAATCCAGTCCTGTCTTCTGGATTCCGGCTTCCGCCGGAATGACGAACTCGCCGCAAGCGGCGGGGAATACAACCCGAAGGGATTCAAGGTTAGTAGTATAGATTACTAAAAGCATCGTGTAACAAAGAATAGCATGGGACCTGGTAAGATGGAAATTTCCAGAGGATAAGGTCTATCGCCTCATAGAGCCAGAATAGACCTCAAAGTTACATAAAAAACACTGCCAAAGGCAGGTGGGTGTGCTGGGCCGGCTAAAAATAAAATAGACAGTTACACCGACGGGCGATTTATCGCCAAAACTTTATAGCGGCACCTTTGCCCGTTTCACTGCTCCATTTCCATACATTTTGCAAAGGCCGCCTCAGGTGAAATCGCATGTTTCCTATAAAATCATTGCTGTCCAAATTAGATAAGGTTTGTGCACAGTTGGGTTGATAACGTTGGCTATTTGGATTTCTATGCGCTTCTTTCAAATCCAGGTCCACCGCTGGCGCAGAGAACGCTGAGGGGATGTCCTTATGATCCAATTGGCCGCCGGCTCAGAGAGCCTCTGGCTCGGAGAGGAGACAGCGATTGGATCATAAACTCTCAGCCTGCCTGCGCCGAGGCTTCGGCAGGCAGGCCTTTGGGAATAGATTCTGGGTTGCGTTCCATAGTTATGGGACTGCAAAAAATGCTTGTTCTGACACAAAAGAGAGCTTTTTATTTGGCGGCCTCTCACCGCCAAATAAAAAAATCACTTCTCTGCGCCTGCGCACCGGAGCGCTTCGGCGCACAGGTGCGTCCTCGGCGTCTCTGCGGTGAAAATTCTATTTTGGACAAGAATGCTATAAAATATAGGAAAGAACCGGTTCATAAAGTTTTGGAAGCACACTCACCTGCCGATTTAATGCACCATTAAGGTAGACTTAAAAGGGTAAAGATCATGGATACGCGGTCTTACGACGAGATGATTGGTGAGTTGTCAGAGATCTGCGACATTGTGCCCGAGTATTACGATATCTTCGGCCAAAAAAAGGTCACTTCATTAGAAACCCAAAAGGCCATCCTCAAAACAATGAACATGAAGCTTGATTCTCCAGAAGAGATAAAACAGGAGATTGAAGAACGAAGGGAGAGACCTTGGAAAACCTTCGTCGAGCCTGTAAAGGTCATTTCAGAGAATGAGCAGCCATTGACCATCCCTGTTTATGTCCCAGTCGGAGAAGGTGAAGAACGAAGGCTGACGCTGTCATGGTCATTGAAGGATGAAAGGGGAGAAAGAGTTGAATCGGTGCTTTCAGGGGACGCGGTATCTATTTCGGAACAGCATCATATCGATGGTATACGTTACGCGAAGATTAACCTCCTGGAAGAGAAAAGGTTGAATATCGGCTATTACGAAATGGACGTACAATGCATCCATCCAGATCCTATCTTTCAGGGGGGAAAGAACCGTTTACAGAAAAAGGTTAAGGTGATCATTGCTCCGGATGCCTGCTATCTACCCCCTGAACTGCAGGGAGGAAAGACCTGGGGGCTTTCTATCAATCTTTATTCCATCGCATCCCGCAGCAACTGGGGGATCGGCGATTTTGAAGACCTTGCAGAAATTGTCAGGGGGGTCGCTGATTTGAAAGGCGGCTTTGTGGGAATTAATCCGTTGCACCTTATTTCCAACACGAGAACCTTCGGTACGAGCCCCTATTCTCCAATCACCAAGTTATATAAGAACTTTATTTATTTATCGATTGAAAAGATCCCTGAAGTTTCAGAATCGGAGGAGATTCAGGCGATCATACGATCCGGTTCTTTCAAAAGAGAACTGAGCAACCTAAAAAGAGAAAAGCTCATTGACTATGAAAAGATCGCCTCGTTGAAAGAAGAGATACTGCGCCGGGCCTTTACTATCTTTTATGAAAGGCACTATGCCAAGGATACTCCCCGAGGCAAGGATTTCAAGAAATATGTATCAGAAGAAGGATCTGCCCTTGAGTCCTTTGCTCTTTTCATGGCCCTCCGGGAACAGATGAAGAAGATGCATGATGCAGAAGCCTGGCAGCAGTGGCCCGAGACATATTATCATCCATTGCACCCTGCGGTTCAGGAATTTAGAAAGACCCACGTTAAAGAGATGCTTTTCTATCCATATGTTCAATGGCTTATTGAAAAACAACACGAAGAAATAGCGGAACTCACTGAAGATCTTGGAATGGCAGTCGGTCTTTACCACGACCTTGCCATCGGCTCCATCGGTGGGGGAAGCGATGTCTGGTGTTATCAGGATATGATCGCCGGGGATGTCGATGTCGGTGCCCCTCCTGACGACTACAGCATCAATGGCCAGGACTGGGGATTTCCTCCTCTGATTCCCGAGAAATTGAAGGAAAGGGGGTATGAAATTTTTGTTCATACAATCCGGAAAAATATGAAGTACGGAGGTGCTTTGAGAATAGATCATGCCCTTGGACTCTTCAGGCTTTTCTGGATACCGAAAGGCACGGCGCCGAAAGATGGAGCTTATGTCCGTTATCCTTCAGAAGACCTTCTCCGCATTATTGCCCTGGAGAGCGTTCGGAACCGAACGGTCGTCATTGCTGAAGACCTCGGGACTATTGGAGAGAATGTAAGAGAGGCACTGAAGAAATTTCATATGTTCTCTTATAGACTTTTCTACTTCGAGAGGGATTATCCTGATCCTTCCTTTTTGCCACCCGAGAGATACCCGAATATGGCATTATGTGCTGTCACGACTCATGACCTGCCGACCCTTTATGGCTACTGGATTGGCCAGGATTTGAAGACGAAAAAGAAACTCGGCATGTATCCTGATCACAACATCTGGCAGCAACAGGTTAATGAGAGGGAGAGGGACAAAGAACTTATCCTTTCTGCTCTTAAATCCCATGGCATTCTTCCCGATGGTTACCCGTCGAATCCGAAGAGAATCCCCCGAATGACCCCGGAACTATGTCTTGCTATATACCGGTATCTCGCCAAAACCCCATGTAAACTGATACTCGTCAGCCTTGACGATATCATGGGTATCCTGAATCAGCAGAATATACCGGCCACCGTCGACTCCTATCCAAACTGGATACAGAAAACGCCCCTGCCCCTTGAGGAAATTCTTTTAGACAGACGCTTCTCTGACCTTTCTGAAGTTTTCGCAAAGCGTTGATGGATCTACCACGCTTCGGCGGATTTCGTTTACCCCGTTAGAAATAATGCCCCGCTGGAATTTCTAACGGGGTAAACTGGCGGATGACCCACCGAAACCCCCGATCGCCAAAGAACGTAATACTTTAGCGCTTTGAAAATCCCTCCCTCCCTCCCTGCCTCCCTCCTTCGACAGGCTCAGGATGGTGAGCATGCCGAACCCTTTTCCAAAGGGAGGAGATATTAGCTTCCCCCTTTGAAAAAGGGGGATAGAGGGGGATTTTATAGTGATTCTTCTAATTTTTTGGGTTTTGAAATTCATTTTTAAAAAGGCTAAACTGATACCAAAGAACTTGTTCGGCGGGAGGGTTGGCGCTTGCGCCCCGAGGGGCTACAGCGCCCAGAGGTGTAGATGGGTATGGTTCTTAAAGAGAAATATGATTCATAATCAATAAGTTAGAAAGTTTTGTCAATTGCTTTTGTCAGGATTTTCCCCCTCACTCTCCCCTCTCCCCCGCCTTCGGAGACTGTGTCACAATAAACGAGAAACTACTTCCGTTGAAACACGGGACAGGCGGTCGGGTGACGAAGCTTTAGAGCGGAAACCTTTCATCGCTTAGCTTCAGGCCTCCAAGCCCATGAAAAGAATCCCATTTCTAAGAAAGCCGATTACCCATAACTTTAAATGACCGCATTCTAAAGCTGAGGAACCTGACTGCCTGTCCCGCCGGAATCTACCCTCCATCATGATTACGACACAGTCTCTCGGGGGAGAGGGGAGGGTGAGGGGGGTGATTTCATCCGCCTACGCAGGAGACCACGGCCTTGGCCATGAAGGAATGCGTAACTCCGGATAGGAACCCTTTCAGCGACGGATGTGCCATGCTTCGGCGGATTTCGCTCACCGGCGGATGACCCACCGAAGCCTTGGCGCAGGTGGGTATGGTTTTTGGGGACCACGGGCTTGCCCGTAGGGCTCCATTGGTTCTTTTCGGTTGCGGCAACGCTGCGCTGTGTAATCAAGAGAGCGTGTAGTAGTTCTTCAGATCTCTCGAATTTTTCTCTTGACAAAATTAGTAAAAGGGTATTTATTTTTAATAGTTAGAGAAACCAATCTTTCGGATTATATACGGATTGGAGGATACAAAAATATTGTAGAATTTTTCCTTCTTTTCTGATTTGAGTTTGACTAATGTCTGTTTATAAATTGCCCTCTCGATTAGAATCGTCATTCCGGCGAAAGCCGGAATCCAGTCCTTTCAAGATTTTCTGGATGCCGGATCAAGTCCGGCATGACGGAAAACGCTGTTTATGGACAGACACTAATTAATTTTCGGGGGTAAGAAATGGAAGGGAACTACAAGAAGCCTGGCACTCGAAATGGTGAGGCTGGGCTTTGTTTTTTTATGGAGTAAAAAATCTAAAATAGAAGACCTTTCTGGTATCTTTATCGTGTTGAAAAGAGAGTTCTCAATAGGGAAAAAAAGAGATGGAAGAAAAAAAGTTTGATATAGACAAACTCCTTGCGGAAAAAGCCGAGATTGAGCGGATACTCAAATCGCAATTCAGTAAGACTGTGGCGGTTATGTTCACCGACATAAAGGGTTCCACCTCATTTTACGAACTGAGGGGTGATTTGGAAGGCAGAGCGATGGTTCACCAGCACAACGAGATAGTGATTCCCCAAATCACTCTCCACAATGGTACCCTCATCAAAACCATAGGCGATGCCACCCTGTCGTTCTTTGAAGATCCTTTCAATGCCCTTCACTCTGCCATTGCTATACAGCAGGCCCTTTATAACTACAACTTTGATAAAACTGAAACCGACCAGATTCATGTGAAAATTGGGCTCAACTACGGGACCGGTATTGTCCAGCAAGATGACATTTACGGCGATGTGGTAAATGTTGCAAGTAGAGTCGTATCCATCGCCGGGGCTGGTGAAATCATTATCCCAGAAGATTTTTATCGGAAGATGAGAGGCAATGACGAATTTATTTTCAGATATGTTGGTACGGTGACCGTAAAAGGGAAGCAGGAACCCTTCAGGACTTACAGGCTCTTATGGAACAAGGAAGAACTTTCCATTGGAAAATTAAGAGGTGGCACAGAAATACCGTATTACAAGGAAGGTTTCTTTGTTCTTGAGGCAAGCCAGTCCGGTCAGATATTAAAGGTGAGTGGTTATGAAAAAGAAAGTGCAGAAGAGGTAACCCTCATCCACTTTAAGGAAAAAAAATACAATGACAAATCCGTGAGGGAATATACAAGGGGAATCATAGAGCTCCTCAACAGGGCGAACAGGGAACAAGGGATAGGTGATGATCTTTCAAAGGGGCTGAAGGAATATGGCAGAAAACTTTATGATGAATTACTTCCCTCACAGATCAAGGAAAACCTCGCCTTGACGCAACAGAGGAATCTCTTGGTGAGTGTTGATGATACACTCGTTCACATCCCTTGGGAGTTATTGCATGATGGAAATGAATTTCTGTGCAGGAGATTCAGTACGGGCAGGAGGGTGAGCACCCGGCAGCCTATAGCGGTTGCCGCTCGAGCAGTAGGGCGGCCTTTGAAGATGCTGATCCTTGCGGACCCCTGCGGTGACTTGGCAGCCTCCTATAAAGAGGGTGTGGCTATTAAAAACGCAATCGGTGAACTCGACGACAAGATAGATGTATCATTAAAAACCTCGGATATTACGAAAGATTATGTCATAGAAAAAATACAGAACTTCGATGTCGTTCATTACGCTGGGCATGCCGAGCACGACGCCTCAGATCCAGGGCAGAGCGGTCTGGTTATGAAGAACGGCAGACTTACAGCGGCAGAGATAATGAATGCACAAGGACCTGCGCCGATGCCTTCTCTTATCTTCTCCAACGCATGTCAGACAGGTCAGTCAGAGGAATTTAAGATAGACGAGGATTACGCCAACAAGGTATTTGGGCTGGCAAATGCATTCCTCCTTACAGGAGTGCAGCACTATATTGGCACATTCTGGAAAATTCCTGATGAGGCAGGATGCCATTTTGCGATTAGCTTTTATAAGGAAATCATCAACGGCATTCATATCGGGGAAGCTCTTCGGAAGGGGAGGGAGGCGCTGATTGAAAAATATGGCGATGGCAATATTGTCTGGGCGAGCTACATGCTCTATGGTAATCCTTCAACCCGATACGTGGAAACGGAAGAAAAGGTATTACCAGGAGAGTCCACAGTAAAGGTTGATGAAAGGGGCCCATCTTATTCAAGATTGAGGATGGATGCAGAAGCCCTGAAAGCCCCTACTCAAAAGAGTAAATATACAACCTCAGTTCTCATTGGCATTGCAGGAGTCATCCTCATTGCTTTGGTCTTATTTTTCATGAGGGAGAAATTTACGGGTGAGAGAGGAATCCCGATTGACCCGACTACCACTAAAATAGCAGTGGAAGTGAAGGAGAAAGAAACACCGAAGATCGACGAACTCATCACGGACCTTGCTCAGAAATACAGGGAAGGGAAAATTGAAAAACCTGAAGCCAGAAGGGATGCATGGAGTTCACGTCCCCTCACTATGGTCTTTATGGACATCAAAGACCATTCGGGAAATCAGAAAAGGGAAGATACTCTCTCCGGTCTTCTCACACAATCGCTTCCAAAAGACACACGCATCAGGTTGGTGGAACGTCAGTTCCTCATGAAGCTCCTTGAAGAGCTGAAATTGGGCACATCTGTCCTGGCCGATCCTGGTTCGTCCCTGAAATTGGGAAGGCTTCTGTCTGCCCAGATCATCATTTTCGGGAGTATCATTCCTGATGATTCGGAGCAAACCATCGTCCTCAAATGCATTGATACAGAGACAACCCAGGTCAGGAAAGTGATCAATGTCATCAATAAAGGGACGAATATCGATCCTAATAGCATCCATCATATTTGTACTCAGATCTCTGAATGGGTAAAAATCGATTTTCCCTTGCAGGGTAGAATTTTATCGCTGTCAGGTGATACTTGCATCGTTAATCTTGGAGAAATCCATGGACTGAAGGAGGGAGATAGACTTGAAGTCCTCCCAGATCAGGGAAAAGGTGTTGCAGATAAACGTGTAAGCGCTGAGCTCAAGATCGAGCAGGTCGGCAAGGATAGCTCAAGCGCAACTATTGTGAAAAAAGAGGGCAAGATACTTAAGGGAAACAGGGTGAGGGAGAAGAAAGCCTAAAGAAAAAACAGTTACTATACATGACGACATAAATCTTATCGAGTTTGTCATTCCGGGCTTGACCCGGAATCCAGTGTTTTCCTGGATTCCTGCTTTCGCAGGAATGACGTCTTTTGTCGTGATTGATGTTGCTGAGTATAAAATCATCAGGATTCAGGGGGTCAAGGATAATTTTAATTGTGGAATGTAGATTGCACCTGCCGGTAGACAGGGAATGCGGAATTAAAAATCCGAAATCCACAATCCGAATTCCGAAATTTCGATGATCCTGGAATCCTCGAACCCTTTTTACCAAATAAATTGGAGAAGAGCCTGAAAATTAAAAAATTATTAATTCCCCTGATTACGATCCTCACATTTATCTCATTCATTTCTGAAAAGAGCATTTCCGATGATAGCGGCACCTTCAGGGCCCGGTGGTGGAGCTATTATGAAAGAGGCCTTGCACGGGCTGAGAAGGCAGACTGGCAGAATGCCCTCAACGACCTGAAAAAGGCCATATCCCTCCGGCTCAAAGACCAGAGGATGGCACGGACCTATGGGATGCACTTTATCGATTATTTCCCCCACCGGGAACTCGGCATCATCCACTTGAACAGGGGAGAGATTGATGAGGCCATACGTGAGCTTGAGGAATCCCTCCGGGCGGAAGAATCGGCAAAGGCAGTCTACTACCTGAACAGGGCTCGAGGCATCAGGCTAATGAACCAGAAAGATATATCCATACTTCCTCCTTCAATCACCTTGCACTCACCTTCGCCGGGAGCTGCCTTGAGAGATGCATCCGTCATAGTAAAGGGAAATGTCAGAGGAAATGGACTGATCTCGAAAGTGATCATCAATGGGACTCCTTATAGATTTGACCGGGCAGAAGAGTCAATCGACTTTACTCAGGAGATTCCTCTCGAAGAAGGGGTTAACAAAATAGTCATTACTGCCCAAGACCTGGTTGGCAATACTTCTGAAAAAGAAATCGCTCTGATAAGTGACCGTGAGGGGCCAGCAATAAACATAACCGATATTTCCAGAGAGGAGAGAGAGGGGCAAAAATTCGTGCGGGTGAAAGGAGAAGTTACGGATGACACGGGAATCCGCACCGTAGTGATACGGGATAAACAGACAGAGGCGGGTGATGTTAAGACCTATCATTTTGACCTGACCTTACCGGAGGAGACAAAGAAAACAAAATTGATCATTACGGCTTTCGATATACCAGGTAATTCGACAACCGCAGAGATTGACATTGAGCGGGAAATTACTGCCTTAAACCAGCCACAGAAACGGGTACTGCTCGCATTCAGTGGAAGCGGGCTCTTCTCCTCCGATAAAGACCCTCCGGTCATTACCCTCAGGGAAGCGGGGGATACCCCTCCTGTCTTTGTCGATAAATACTATGTTGAGGGAGAAGCGAGTGACAACAGGGCAGTTGAAAGGGTTGTCATTAATAATAAAGAAATTTCAACCAAGAAGGGGAAAAAAGTATTTTTCAGTAAAATTAACCCTCTCCGTGAGGGGGTAAACAAGATTGTAATCGAAGCCTATGATTCCTCGGGCAATAAGGCAACCACAGAGTTTACGGTAAAAAGAGAGATTCCAGCCCCACTTCAGATTGGTTCACGGATGAGTTTTACCCTTCTGCCCTTTGACATCACGCAGGGTGATGTCTCTCTGGGCCATCGGGCCTATGACCTGTTAACAGAATCGTTTGTCGAGCAGAAGCGCTTCAATGTCATTGAAAGGGCAAAGCTCGAGCAGGTTCTTCTGGAACAGAAACTCGCAAAAGAAAAGCTTACCGACCTGAAATATTCCATCAAGGTGGGCAGAATCATGTCTGCAGACACCATGCTTGCTACATCACTCAAAGAAGATGCAAAATCCGTTGAGGTCATTTCACGGGTCATCAATACCATGACGTCAGAGGTGGTAGATGTCAAAGACGTCTATTCGGAGGATAAGAGTACGGCTGCTATCAAAGAGCTTATGACCGGGCTGGCGTCAAAGATAGCCAATAGTTTTCCCCTGACCGAGGGAATGGTTATTAAGAAAGGCTCAAAGGAGGTTTACACCGACATCGGCGCATCGACAAAAACACGAAGGTACACAGGGGTTATTCTCTGCAGGAAGGGCGATGAGATCAAACATCCAGTAACAGGTAAATCACTGGGCCAAGATATCATTAAGCTTGGCGAAGGTTTTATTGAAGAGATACAAGAGGGGTTTTCAAAGGTAAAATTATCAGACAAACTCAAAGAGCAAGATGTCAAGATAAAAGACATGGTGATTACAAAGTAATCCCTCTCACCCTTTAAAATATATCCCCTCTCCCTTGATGGGAGAGGGTAGGGGTGAGGGTGAAAAAACTTACCCTCCCTTTACTAAATGGAGTCCTTTTACCACCTCTCTTTTCTAAAGGGAGGTGGGAGGGGTTATTGAAAGGGATTTCAGAGCCAATTTCTTATGGCAGCTTCTTCACTCTCGAACCATAAAAATCCAAAGATTCAACTCCTCCCCCTCGACGGGGGAGGGCAAGGGTGGGGGTGATAATTTTTGGGGTTGTTATGAGGGTAAAAAGACTCCTTAATATTATCTTTATTTTGATACTTATCCTATCTTTTCCATTTATTTCCTTTTCAGAGGAAATCTATGAGTATGAAAGGATGTGGCCTGTATTAGGACAGCCGTGGTATTTTAATCGTCCCCATGGCTTAGCCGTAGACAGTGGAGGTTACGTCTATGTCGCTGATACATACAATCACCGCATCCAGAAGCTTACTTCAGACGGCCAGTTTGTCACCAAATGGGGAAGTTATGGCAGTGGAGACGGGCAGTTTGATAACCCTTCGGGCATAGCCATAGACGGCAGCGGAAACCTTTATGTTGTAGAGATAGGGAGTGACCGCATCCAGAAGTTTAAATCGAATGGAGAGTTTGTGGCCAAATGGGGAAGTTATGGCAGTGGAGATGGGGAGTTTGATTCCCCAGCTGCCATAGCCATAGATAGTAGCGGTAACGTCTATGTTGCTGACACGTACAATCACCGCGTCCAGAAGCTTACCTCAGACGGCCAGTTTGTCACCAAATGGGGAAGTTGGGGCAGTGGAGATGGACAGTTTAGTTGGCCTAATGGTGTAGCCGTGGACAGCAGCGGTAATGTCTATGTCGCTGACACAGGCAATTGCCGAATCCAGAAGTTTACATCCAATGGTCAGTTTGTCACCAAATGGGGAAGTTTGGGCAACGGGAACGATCAGCTTAGTTCTCCTTGTGGGATAGTGGTAGACAGTACCGGCTATGTTTATGTCGTTGACTCGGAGAATCAACGCGTCCAGAAGTTTACAACCAACGGGCAATTTGTCACCAATTGGGGAAGTTCGGGCAACGGGGACGGTCAGTTTGACTGCGCTTTTGGGATAACGGTAGACAGCAGTGACAATGTCTATATCACTGACATATGCGATAACCGTATCCAGAAGTTTACGTCAAATGGGCAGTTTATCTCCAAATGGGGCAGTTTGGGCAGTGGAAATGGGCAGTTTTTTTCGCCAGGAGGCTTGGCAATAGACAGCGGTGGAAATGTCTATGTGGCTGACGCAGCCAATTGCCGAATCCAGAAGTTTACATCCAATGGTCAGTTTGTCACCAAATGGGGAAGCGTGGGCGACGAAAATGGTCAATTCTCTTCACCACAAGGAATAGCAGTGGATGGCAGTGGCTATGTCTTTGTCGTTGATACATATAATTACCGCATCCAGAAGTTTAACTCCAATGGCCAGTTCATTGCTAAATGGGGAAGTGAGGGTACCGGAGATAGTCAGTTTAGAAGACCTTGGGGGATAGCCATAGATAGTAGCGGTAATGTCTATATCACTGAAGCAGATAATAACCGCATTCAGAAGTTTAACTCCAATGGCCAGTTCATTACTAAATGGGGAAGCGAGGGTACGGGAGACGGCCAATTTTCTGTGCCACAAGGCATAGCCGTTGACAGCGGCGGTAATGTCTATGTCGCTGACTCATATAATGCTCGCATTCAGAAGTTTAACTCCAATGGCCAGTTCATTACTAAATGGGGAGGTGCGGGCAGCGAAGACGGGCAGTTTATGGAGCCCTGGGACTTAGCCGTGGACAGCAGCGGTAATATCTTTGTCGCTGACACATTGAATCACCGAATCCAGAAGTTTACGCCCAACGGAGAGTTTGTCACCAAATGGGGAAGCCTTGGTAGTAACCCGGGTGAATTTTCTTATGAAGGCGGAATTGCAGTAAGTTCAGACGGTAAGGTTTATGTTTCTGATACCGGTAATAACCGCATCCAGGTATTTAAGCCGGCTTCCTATGTCCCGAGCAACAAAATTATAAAAGCTATAATAGTAGCGGGGAGTGGTCCATATAAGGGAAACAATCTCTGGGACGCAACCGAGATGAACGCAAACTTTGCCTATCGTGTATTGACCTACCAGGGATATACGAATGACACCATCTATTATCTGTCTTCGGACAGGAATCTCGACCTCAATGGTGACCGCATACCTGATGTTGATGCAGATGCAACGAATAGCAATCTTCGGAGTGCGATTACCCAGTGGGCAAAGGATGCTGAAAGCCTTGTGGTCTACCTGACAGGCCATGGAGGAGATGGAACATTCAGGATGTCAGAGACAGAGACGCTTAATGCCCAAGATCTTGCTTCGTGGCTGGATGAATTACAGGGGACGATGGGGGGACTTGTGACCGTGATCTATGATGCCTGTGAATCAGGAAGCTTTGTATCGAAGCTTGTTCCGCCGTCAGGAAAGCAGAGAATCCTCATAACCAGTACATCCCCAGGAGAACCTGCCTATTTTCTGAGCCAAGGGGCACTGTCCTTTTCTTACACCTTCTGGAGCCAGATTTTTGGTGGGGCAAAGATCTATGATGCCTATGTTGTGGGAAAGGATGTGATAGGGGTAGCAATGGGTGTAGGGAAGAGCCAGAACCCCGAGATAGACGACAATGGCAATGGCGTAGGCAATGAGAAGACAGACGGGGATGTGGCAAGGAACAAATACATAGGCAAAGGGTTCATCATAGCTGGAGATATTCCCTCCATAAGTACCATAAGTCAGGATCAGGTACTGAATGGCCAGACCTCAGCTACAATAACAGTAGAGGTAGTGACAACAGGGAGAATAACGAGGGTGTGGGCCATTGTACACAGTCCTGACTTTACAAATCCAACCGACACCCCGATCACAAATCTACCGTCTTTTGATCTCATCTGGAATGAACAAAACAGGAGATATGAGGGGACGTATAATGGGTTTACGGTCATGGGGACATACACGGTGACGGTGTATGCGATGAATGAGGCGATGATCGTCTCGGTGCCAAGGACAACAAAGGTAGAGCAGCTTCTGTCTACTCTGTATACCCTCACCGTATCTAATTCAGGAACAGGGACCGGAACAGTCACCAGTAGTCCATCCGGCATCGATTGTGGTTCTGATTGCAGTGAGTCATACGGTGAGGGGGCCATCGTCACATTAACGGCGACGCCAGATGCAGGTTCAACCTTTGGGGGTTGGAGTGGAGATGCCAGTGGATCTGTGAATCCTCTCACCCTGACCATTGATGGCAATAAAAATGTGACGGCTAATTTCATTCAGAATCAATACACCCTCACCGTCAACATCGCTCCTCCGGGGACAGGATCGGTCACCAAGAACCCTGACAAGGCATCCTATGGCCATGGGGAAACGGTGCAGCTAACAGCTACGACAACCCCCGGGTTCACCTTCAACAATTGGAGTGGAGATGCCAGTGGATCTGTGAATCCTCTCACCCTGACCATTGATGGCAATAAAAATGTGACGGCTAATTTCGTTCAGAATCAATACACCCTCAACGTCAACATCGCTCCTCCGGGGACAGGATCGGTCACCAAGAGCCCTGACAAGGCATCCTATGGCCATGGGGAAACGGTGCAGCTGACAGCTACGACAACCCCCGGGTTCACCTTCAACAATTGGAGTGGGGATGCCAGTGGAAGCACAAACCCGATCACGCTGACAATGGACGGGAACAAGACAGTGACAGCTAATTTTACTGTAACAAATGGTCCTGATATTTTAGTCACTCCACTGACTTATGATTTCGGGAATGTGAAGGTGAAAAAGAGCAAATTAGCTTCCTTCAAAGTCCAGAACAATGGTAAGGCTAATCTCTCGATTGCGGCGTTAATCATGGGGCCGGATGCATCGATGTTTAGACTAACGAGCGGAGGTGGGAACAAGACGATAAAACCGGGCAAGTTCTTGACGCTTAAGGTGACATTCAAACCTACATCAAAAGGAACAAAACACGCGACCTTAAGAATTACTTCCAATGATTCTGATACTTCGCTCACCGACATTCCGTTGAGTGGGGCGGGGCAATAAGATATTGAGAGGGGGCTGGCCTTATGGGGCGATGTTTTGGTATGTGGAGTCCTGGAATGGGTTGAATAGATATTCAAAAACAGGAGATATGAATTTTACCCTGGGGGACGCAAAAAGAATGTCATTCCTGAGGAAGCAGGAATCCAGTACTTTTTATGGTTCCCTGCTTTCGCAGGAACGAAGTCTGGACTCCCGCTCCCCGCCTCCGCGGGGCAAGTTTACCCCTGCTAAAGCAGGGGCTGGAGTGACAATGCCATTTTTGAGCAGCTTGTTAATGAAATAAATGATTTTGTAGGTTCCAGTGATGGCAAAAAAATTCCTGAATACTTTTTTTATTTTGATGATCGGCTTGCTTCACCCATTTAATATCTTTTCAGAGGAGATTTATGAATACGAACGGATGTGGCCTGTATTAGAACAGCCGTGGTATTTTAATTGGCCATATGGCATAGCCTTAGACAGCAGCGGCAATGTCTATGTCGCTGACACATATAATCATCGGGTTCAGAAATTTACATCAAGTGGCCATTTTGTCACCAAGTGGGGAAGTCAGGGCAGCGGGGACGGTCAGTTTAATGAGCCATATGGCATAGCCTTAGACAGCAGCGGCAATGTCTATGTCGCTGACCAACGTAATCATCGGGTTCAGAAATTTACATCAAGTGGGCAGTTTGTCACCAAGTGGGGAAGTTTTGGCAGCGGGGACGCTCAGTTTATTTATCCATATGGCATAGCCGTAGACAACACCGGCAATGTCTATGTCGCTGACACATATAATCATCGGGTTCAGAAATTTACATCAAGTGGCCATTTTGTCACCAAGTGGGGAAGTCAGGGCAGCGGGGACGGTCAGTTTAATGAGCCATATGGCATAGCCTTAGACAGCAGCGGCAATGTCTATGTCGCTGACACACATAATTATCGGATTCAGAAATTTACATCAAGCGGCCAGTTTGTGACCACGTGGGGAAGTTCGGGCGGCGGGGACGGTCAGTTTAATGAGCCATGTGGCATAGCCTTAGACAGCAGCGGTAATGTCTATGTCGCTGACCAACGTGATCATCGGGTTCAGAAATTTACATCAAGTGGGCAGTTTGTCACCAAGTGGGGAAGTTTTGGCAGCGGGGACGCTCAGTTTATTTATCCATATGGCATAGCCGTAGACAACACCGGCAATGTCTATGTCGCTGACAGATATAATGATCGGGTTCAGAAATTTACATCAAGTGGGCAGTTTGTCACCAAGTGGGGAAGTTGGGGCAGCGGGGACGGTAAGTTTTATCATCCACATGGTATAGCCTTTGACAGTAGCGGTAATGTCTATGTCGCTGACCAACGTAATAATCGGGTTCAGAAATTTATATCAAGTGGGCAGTTTGTCACCACGTGGGGAAGTTTTGGCAGTAGGGACGGTGAGTTTCTTTATCCATATGGCATAGCCTTAGATAGCAGCGACAATGTCTATGTCTCTGACACATATAATTATCGGGTTCAGAAATTTACATCAAGCGGGCACTTTGTCACCAAGTGGGGAAGTCAGGGCAGCGGGGAAGGTCAGTTTAATGGGCCATGGGGTATAGCCTTTGACAGTAGCGGCTATGTTTATGTCGCTGATAAAGATAATCACCGTATCCAGAAGTTTACCTCCAATGGCCAGTTTGTTACCAAGTGGGGAAGTTTTGGCAGTGGGGACGGTCAGTTTAATGAGCCATGGGGCATAGCCTTAGACAGCAGCGGTAATGTCTATGTCGCTGACACACATAATTATCGGATTCAGAAATTTACATCAAGCGGCCAGTTTGTGACCACGTGGGGAAGTTCGGGCGGCGGGGACGGTCAGTTTATTTATCCATATGGCATAGCTGTAGACAGCAGCGGCAATGTCTATGTCGCTGACACATATAATTATCGGATTCAGAAATTTACATCAAGCGGGCAGTTTGTCACCAAATGGGGAAGTCAGGGCAGTAACCCGGGTGAATTTTCTTACCCAAGGGGAATTGCAATAAGTTCAGACGACAAGGTTTATGTTTCTGATACCCTTAATAACCGCATCCAGGTATTTAAGATGGCAACCTCTCCTCCAACCGGCAAAGCGATGAAAGCGATTGTGGTCGCAGGAAGCGGTCCGTATCAGGGAAACAATCTCTGGGATGCAACCGAGATGAATGCAAACTTTGCCTATCGTGTATTGACCTATCAGGGATACACCAATGATACGATTTATTATCTCTCTTCGGACAGGAATCTTGACCTCAACGGTGACCGCATACCTGATGTTGATGCAGATGCAACGAATAGCAATCTTCAGAGTGCGATTACCCAGTGGGCAAGCGATGCAGAGAGCCTTGTGGTCTATTTGACAGGGCATGGAGGAGATGGATCATTCAGGATGTCAGAGACAGAGATCCTTAGAGCCGAAGATCTTGCTTCGTGGTTGAATGAATTACAGGATACAATGCAGGGATTAGTTACTATCGTCTACGATGCCTGTGAATCAGGAAGCTTTGTATCAAAGCTCGTTCCGCCGTCAGGGAAACAAAGGATAATTATCACGAGTACATCCCCTGGAGAACCTGCCTATTTTCTGAGCCAAGGGGCATTGTCATTTTCTTACACCTTTTGGAGCCAGATCTTTGGTGGGGCAAAGATCTATGATGCCTATGTTGTGGGAAAGGACGTGATAGGGGTAGCGGTGGGCGCGGGGAAGTCCCAGAACCCGCAGATAGACGACGATGGCAATGGCATAGGCAATGAGAAAACAGATGGGGATGTGGCAAGGGATAAAAACGTTGGTAAGGGGTTCATCATAGCCGGAGATATTCCCTCCATAAGCACCATAAGTCAGGATCAGGTACTGAATGGCCAGACCTCAGCTACAATAACAGTAGAGGTAGTGACAACAGGGAGAATAACGAGGGTGTGGGCCATTGTACACAGCCCTGACTTTACAAATCCAACCAACACCCCGATCACAAATCTACCGTCTTTTGATCTCACCTGGAATGAACAAATCAGGAGATATGAGGGGACGTATAATGGGTTTACGGTCATGGGGACATATACGGTAACGGTGTATGCGATGAATGAGGCGATGATCGTCTCGGTGCCAAAGACAACAAAGGTAGAGCAGGTTATGTCCAATCAGTATACCCTTATCGTGACTATAGCTCCCTCAAATGCAGCGGGGTCAGTCAGCAAGAACCCAAACAAATCGATCTATACCAATGGGGAAACAGTCACTCTGACGGCAACACCTAATTCTGGATATACCTTTAGCAACTGGACTGGCGATGCTACCGGGAGCACAAACCCGATCACGCTGACAATGGACGGGAACAAGACAGTGACAGCTAATTTTACTGTAACAAATGGTCCTGATATTTTAGTCACTCCACTGACTTATGATTTCGGGAATGTGAAGGTGAAAAAGAGCAAATTAGCTTCCTTCAAAGTCCAGAACAATGGTAAGGCTAATCTCTCGATTGCGGCGTTAATCATGGGGCCGGATGCATCGATGTTTAGACTAACGAGCGGAGGTGGGAACAAGACGATAAAACCGGGCAAGTTCTTGACGCTTAAGGTGACATTCAAACCTACATCAAAAGGAACAAAACACGCGACCTTAAGAATTACTTCCAATGATCCTGATACTTCGCTCACCGACATTCCGTTGAGTGGGACGGGGCAATAAGATATTGAGAGGAGACAGGCCTTAATGACTATAAGGAACTGGCAAGCATGCTTGGATAGAGGCGAAGGTTTTGCTCTGACGAATGAGTGTGGGAAAAGTTCTCTTGTGAGCATCCTATTTTGTTTTTTAGTTCTATCCATCGCAACATCTGTACCTATTTTGGCAACTGCCTTGGCCCAGCCCATAGAGACAATTGAAATTGCCTCATCGCCCAATCCCGTCGGCTCAGGGGCGAGGGCGTTGGGCATGGGAGCTTTCATTGCTGTAGCTGATGATGCCACAGCAGCCTCATGGAACCCTGGAGGCCTCATCCAGCTCGAAAGACCTGAATTATCTATTGTCGGTGCATTCTTTTACCGCAGCGAGGATAATCATTTCGGGGATCACCCAGAGGCATCAGGACCACAAAAAATATCCACAATGCACCTTAACTATCTGAGCGCCACCTATCCCTTTGTCCTCTTTAAGCGAAATATGATTGTTTCCCTTAATTACCAAAATCTTTACGATTTTAGACGGAAGTGGAACTTCCCCCTATTCAGGAACTCATGGCAGGTAGACTACAAGCAGAGCGGCGGCCTGTCAGCCATTGGCCTTGCCTATGCAATTCAAATCACACCTCATCTGTCCTTCGGCGTTACGGTCAACAGATGGGATGACGATATTTCCAGTAACGAATGGGAGCAAAAGAACGTCATAAAAGGTAGCGATACAGATGCTGGGGGTGATAAGTTTTTGTTTAAATCCTTCATCTATGATCGGTATTCAATCAAAGGAGGAACAAATTTCAACTTGGGATTTTTATGGAATATTACAGACAAAATCACCCTTGGAGGCGTCTATAAAACACCCCTGGAGGCAGACCTTAAGCATTGGCATAGGGCAGGGTATTCCCTCTCATTTCCTTCGGCTCCTGAGATGAACACAGAAAATATGACCTCAAGCGAAACCGATGAAACCCTTTACCTGCCGATGTCCTATGGTCTTGGTCTGGCGTACAGGTTTTCGGACAAGTTAACTGTGGCAGCAGACCTATACAGGACCGAATGGGGGGATTTCAAGATAAAAACTGCTGATGGCAGGGAGATATCTCCCATCACAGGCAAACCTGTTCAGGAGTCATCGGTCAAACCGACTCATCAGGTGAGACTTGGTGCAGAGTATCTCTTTATTAAAAATAATTTTATTATCCCTGTTCGAGGTGGCATTTTTTATGATCCGGCACCTTCTGAGAAAAAGTCTGATGATTATTACGGATTCAGCTTAGGTACGGGAATTGGTTGGGGTAGATTTATATTTGATATTGCCTACCAGTATCGGTTTGGTAAAAATGTGAATAGCGCTATCGTCAGGGATATGGCTTTCTCACAGGATGTCAGAAGCCATACCATTTATTCATCGATCATATTGCATTTTTAGGTTCACCCCGTTAGAAGTAGGGTACCAAAGGGAACTCCTGGTTAATAATGAGAAACTTCTAACGGGGTAAAGGAGGTCACCACGTGGCCCATAAGGTGTATTCAATCATTCTCCTCGCAGGAAATGTCCTGCTCTATACAGCTTTTCTATTCGCCATGAACTCTACAATAATTTATGCGTTAAACGAGGATCTCTCATCTAATAGCTTCTGGGTATCCTCTGAACAATATTCTCCAGATATTTATGAAAATGACAACAGACACGGATACAAAAGCGCCCAGATCATTGTGGTTGGTGACGAGCCACAGCAACATAATTTCCACAAGGCAGGGGATGTTGACTGGGTAAAGTTCTATGGGCTTGCCAACACATTGTATCGAATCGAAGTTGTCAACCCCCGCGAGGATATTCCCATTGGCAGCAAGTGTGATGCTGTTATTGAATTATACGATTCGGACGGAACAAAACGGCTTGACCGAAAGGATGACTTCCGTGAAGGCGAAAGGGAGTGTCTGGAATTTAGACCTTCAAAGGATGGTATCTATTATGTGAAGTTGAGCAATTATAGCCCTGACATTTATGGCGCAGACACTGAATATGGCCTTAAGGTTTTTATCCCCACCGCGCCCGGTTTTCCTGGAATTCTTACAGGTATCGTATCTGACAGCGTCACAAAGGCACCGATAAGGAATGCTGAGGTCAAGACAGACAACATGGGTTCATCCTTGAGTAATGCAAAGGGTAGTTATACGCTAATCGAGGAACAGGGAAACTGGATGCTTACTGTAAATGCCCTTGGATATCACCCATTCAGTCAGAACGTCTTGATTATACCTGGTCCGCAAACTTTCAATGTGGAAATGACACCGATTGGATCAGTTAATGAGCCCGAGGAGGGCCTTTCCCAAATAATAGATTATGGAATTGCTCTCAATGGAATCACATATTCCACTAACGTCTTTGCCGCTACAGGGGATTTTGGGGCTTTAGCCACTTCGACAGATGGCAAATCATGGACAGACAGGAGTTTCTCCACGGACAATGAGCTCTACGGAATTGCCTATGGAAACAATACATATGTGAGTGTCGGTGACTATGGCACCATACTTTACTCGACAGACGGTACCCTGTGGACAAAGGCGACATCGAATACAAGAAATCATCTCTATGGCATCACTTATGGGGATGGTTTGTTTATTGCCGTGGGGGAGAAAGGAACGATATTGAGTTCCCCGGATGGAAATATCTGGACAGATAGGAGCTTCAACACGAATAAAACACTCTATAGCACAGCCTACGGGGCCGGCTTGTTCATTGCCGTGGGGGATAGAGGAAAGATATTGAGTTCCCCGGATGGAAATATCTGGACAGATAGGAGCTTCAACACGAACAATGCCCTTTATGGGGTCACTTATGGAGATGGTATTTTTGTTGCTGTAGGGGAATATGGCATGATTCTAACGTCATCAGACGGTGCGCTGTGGACAGACCGAAGCGTTAATCCAAGCTACGAGCTTAATGCAATCATTTACGGAAATGGTACCTTTATTGCCTCAGGAGATGGCGGAAAGTTATTGTCATCAAAAGACGGAGTTACCTGGAAAGAAAGAAAATCAAATACAGAGGTGGGGCATTACGGGATAGCTTATGGCAACGGGTCCTTTGTTGCTGTGGGAGACCATGAGATAATTTTTCTGCCAGATTCAACCCCATATACCCTCACCGTATCTAAGTCAGGAACAGGGACCGGAACAGTCACCAGTAGTCCATCCGGCATCGATTGTGGTCCTGATTGCAGCGAGTCATACAATCAGGGAACGAACGTAACCTTGACTGCCACGCCAGCATCCGGTTCGATCTTTGGAGGTTGGTCAGGGGGAGGATGTTCAGGAACAGGGAGTTGTTCTATAACAATGAACAGTAATCAAACCATCACTGCGACATTTAATCAACAGCCACAACATACCCTCATTGTAACCAAGTCCGGGACAGGAACCGGTACAGTCACCAGCTCCCCAGCAGGTATCAATTGTGGGGATGATTGCAGTGAGAGTTATCCGAAGGTTCAGAAAGTGAAGCTGACGGCTAAGGCCGATGCGAGTTCAACCTTTGCAGGCTGGTCGGGTGGGGGTTGTTCGGGGACAAAGACATGCACGGTCACGGTGGATGCTCCGGTAACTGTGACAGCGGATTTTGCATTGAAAATCCCTGACATTTCAGTCGCTCAAACCCCCATTGATTTTGGTAATATAAAGGTAGGGAAGAAAGGAACGAAGACATTAAAGATTGGGAACAACGGTACAGGAGATCTTTCGATAACGCTTTCGGGGTTAGAGGGGACAAATTTTAGCATTCAGGGGAGTAGTAGTGTCACCATAAAAGGCAAGAAGAGTTATATTCTGAAGGTTCTATTTACGTCGAAATCTGCAGGATTAGAGACAGCTACATTGAAGATAGGCTCGAATGATCCCGATACGCCGGCACTCAATATCTCATTGAGCGGAATAGGTCAGTAAATCCGTTCATGCGTGTCCAAAATAATATTTTCACCGCGGAGGCGCCAAGGACGCAGAGAAAGAATCTTTTGTTTGGCGGAGAAGTACCGCCAAACAAAAAGGCTTCCGTTGTTTTCGGACAAGGCTCTTGATAGGCTCCAGAGTCATCAAAGAGGTTAGATTTTAATCCCGAAGGGACGGAGTTTCTGATCCAATCCCGCCCCAGGCGGGATTGGATCAGAAGAAAAATCTCCCTCAGCGATCTCTGCGTCTCAGCGGTAAACCCAATTTTGGAAGAAATGAATTCCGGTCTGAATTGGCAAAAGGAGGATACAGCATGACGGAATCCCCTTTAAATGGCAAAAGGATCCTGGCTGTAGATGACGAACCAGATGTTTTGGAAGTTTTGGAGGATGAGATTTTAGGAGAATGTCCAAACTGTCAGTTCGAAAAAGCGACTTCCTACGAAACAGCAGCCAATATGTTGAAATCCAGAAATTATGATCTGGTAATCCTTGATATCATGGGGGTTCAAGGCTTTGAACTCTTAAACCTTGCTGTAAGTCGCAATCTTCCAGTGGCTATGCTAACAGCTCATTCTCTTAATCCAGAGTCCCTGAGACTTTCGATCGAAATGAGAGCCCGGGCCTACCTCCCCAAGGAAAAGATGGGAGAGATTGTTCCCTTCCTGGAAAGTATATTTGAAATATCTGAATATTTATCAGGGTGGGCGCAACAGATGAGGAGATTAGAAAGATATTTTAATGCCCGGTGGGGAGATAACTGGAAGGAGTCCGAAGCCAAATTTTGGAAGGAATTCGAAAAGAAAACCGGTCGCATCGAATAGTCATCATCAAAGATATAACCCCAATTGAGCGAAAAATATGTCGTTTTCTAAAGTTAATGAATTCGGTCCTTAAAGCCCAGTTGTCTTATTTGGTTCGTCATTGATTCAGAATCAGAGGATTTCTTATCTCACCCCCTTCCCCCTTGCGATGGGGGAAGGCTTCGACGTGAGCTCAGCCGAACGTTTGGGATGGGGGTGGACATCGTAGATATTCCCCCCCACCTTAATCCTCCCCCTCCGAGGAGGGAGGAAGTTATTTTTTTGACTCAATTGGGGTATAAATAACGGAACATGTTTAAGCGGTTTAACCGGGTGGACCTGGGGGATGGACAAGAAGCGATCAAAAAACTCAATGCTTACCTACCAGGAATTAAAAGAGAAGAGATGGGTGAACCCTTCCATTTTACTTCAGGGGTTATTGCGGGGAACCCACCACTTGCCTAACCGACTGAAATCATATGGTGGCGGCGCAGGGATTTGGCCGGCCTGTGGCTCTAAAAAGAAAAGGAACGCAATCAAATCTTAATATAATCCCATTGAGTCTTCGATTCTGCTCTTTTCCTAATGAGTTCTACAGAATAATGATACCGATCGGATCGGTAAAGAATAGAGATATATTCTACGGGTCTATTCTTGATATCAAAGACTGTTCTCTCGATCTTAAGTAATGGGGCCCCTGTCATGACGTCGAGAAAGGAAGCTATCCGGCTATCAGCAACCGTGGCCTCTATGATCTGAAATCCTCGGCCAATTTTTACCTTACATTTCTTTTCGAGGATGTTGAGGATCGGATGGGTGGTGAGGTCCTTGATATTGATCTTCTTCCCCAGGTCAGCAGGGATGTAGCTGATGGTGTACGAAATAGGGGCCTCCTGGATCAACCTCAGTCGCTCAATGCGGAGGACCTTGGAATCCTCATCCAATCTGAGACTCTCTGCCACCTTCTTGGGAGGGGGAACGAAGCCAAAGTTGATGATTTTCGTCTTCGTCTTAACCCCCATGTTGATGATGTCTTCCATCATCCCCGTCAGTTTCATGGGCTCAAGCTGTCCCCTTCCTTCGGTGACGAAGCTTCCCTTCCCTCGTCTGCGGGCGATGAGGCCGTCTTTTTCGAGGGCAGACAGTGCCTGCCGAACCGTAATCCGGCTCACTCCATAGGCCTTGACAAGCTGGTCTTCCGTGGGGAAGGGGTCCCCAGGGCCATACTCTCCCGAACGGATCTTCTCCCTGAGGATATTTTCCAACTGATAATAGAGAGGAATCGACCGATCCTTGAACCCGATCATGGACATCTCCCCTTGTTCTCATCATTCCGTCATCGTGCCTATTATAGGATGATCCTGCGACGTTTTCAAGGAATTTTTCTATTGAAATTTTCTATTGACAAAGGTATTTTGTTATAATAATAATACAATGCGGCCATCCCAAAGGATCGATTCCGCGAATCCTCTTGCGTGAAGGAGAAGGAGCAATGGGGCTTGCCCAGGAAATGGCGAGATATACCTTGGATTTGACATATCAGGATCTTCCACCCGATCTGATCCATCAGACGAAGCGGGTGCTGCTCGATACGCTCGGCTGCGCGATCGGAGGTTCCGATAGCGAGGCGAGTCAGGCCATCGAGGCATTCTTGAGAGAGTCGGGTCATCCCGAAGAGGCCACGGTTTTCGGAAGCGGTCTCAAAACCTCCTGCCTGAACGCCACCCTGGCAAACGGAGCCATGGTTCGTTACCTCGATTATAATGATACAGCCTTTATTCTTCAGGGTGAGACCTATCGAACGGGTTACCATCCCAGTGAAGTGATCCCCCCGATCTTAGCTCTTGCCGAGCGACAACATCTCTCAGGCAGAGAGGTGATCGCAGCCATTGTTGCAGGCTATGACCTCTCTCTCTGTTTCCTTGAAGCGGTCACCGGAGTGGGAATGGAGAAAAAGGGGTGGAATGGGGATACCCGGGGGGCATACATCATGCCTCTTGTTGCTGGAAAGATTCTCGGACTCACGGAAGAGCAGATGGAGAATGCTGTTGGTATTTCAGCCAGTTGTCACGCAGTCCTTGGCATTTTGGATACCCCGGCAGAAGAGTATACGATGACAAAGAATATTCGTTTTCCAACAATGGCCTATAGCGGTATTTTGGCAGCCATGCTCGCAAAAAAAGGATTTACCGGTCCTACCACGGTCATAGAGGGTCATGATGGCTTTGTAGAAACCATCATGAAAGGGGAGTATGACGTAAGCAAGCTGGCCAATATCAGCGGGAAATTCGCGATCCGAGAGACCTGCATCAAATCCATTATTGCTGATTTCTCATCCCACGGCCATTTGACCGCCACACTGAACCTGGTCAAGGAAAATGATATTAAACCAGAAGATGTCGCCGAAGTGAGGATCACGACCAGCAAAAGGTGCGCGGAGCATACCGGTGACCCAATAAAGAAATATCCTAAGAATAAGGAGACCGCTGACCATAGCTCCTATTATCTCACTGCAATAGCCATTATCGATCGTCAGATAGGACCTGACCAGTTCACTCCAGAAAAGTTTCAGAATCCTAAAGTGCGAGAGCTGATCGATAGGGTAATCCTGAAGGGGGACCCTGATCTGGACAAAGCCCGGCCTGCAGGTATATCAGAAATTATTACTAAACAAGGGAAAAAGTATCAGTGCCGAGTGGACTACCCTCGGGGGCATGCACGTAATCCAATGACAGACGAGGAAATAGTGGGAAAATTCAAGAGCATGGCATCGAAATACATGAGTGATAAACAGACAAATCAAATCATCGATACCGTCTTTGTATTGGACAAACTCGAAGACGTTGGGATGCTAAATAAACTAATGGTCTTCGGATCTAAATAGATAGAGGATTCAATTTTGGAGGAAACCTGATGGCAAGAATTTACGAATACCAAGGAAAGGAGATCCTCAGAAAAGAGGAAATCCCTGTTCCTAAGGGAAGATGTGTCACAAACGCCGAGGAAGCGAGAACGACAGCCCAAGAGATCGGTAAGCCTGTGGCGATAAAGGCTCAGGTTTGGGCGACAGGGCGGTTTAAAGCGGGGGGCATCAAA